>ENA-OURS01000004-OURS01000004.1-human-gut-metagenome-genome-assembly--contig:-NODE-4-length-270827-cov-4.128207_pt1 | contig 270827 bp, 207 predicted proteins | sample MGYA00242109_ERZ509010 | MGnify/ENA primary metagenome ERZ509010 (study PRJEB26280, sample SAMEA2338774) | human gut metagenome | biome: human gut; feature: human-associated habitat; material: faeces... | reverse complement strand
TCGTCGATGAGCACCACCACTTGGCGGCCCGTCTGTTCGTAGGCACGGCGGATAACACCTTGTAGGCGTTGGTTCACATTTTCCTCACCTTCGCCACGGCCATATACGTTTTCGTATTCAATCAGTTTCAGGTTCAGTTCGCTTTCCAAGCGCTCCTTGTCCACATGCTTGGCCGTGCTCATGTCGAAATGCAGGACGGGGTATTTCGTCCATTCCGTTTCCAACTTTTCCACGGCCAATTCCTTGAACTGCTCCTTCCGGCCTTCGAAATAGGCTTCCAAGGTGCTGGTCAGCAAAGACTTACCGAAACGGCGCGGACGGCTCAGGAACATGTAATTCGAAGATGAGTGCGCCATTTGGTAGACATATTGGGTCTTGTCTATATACAAATAGTTGCCGTTCCTTATTTTCTCGAACGTTTGTATTCCTATGGGGTAAAGTCTTCCGCCCTGTTGCATGATTTGTTCCTCCACCTTAATTTATATATTTACAAAGATAGCGAAAAAGTTTATATGCCATTTCCGTTTCTCGTGGAAAATAGCATAAATCTTTCAGAGGAGTTGGAAGTATTCCGGTTCTACTTCCACAGAAGAAGCCAACAAGGTTGGTCGTTTAACCAACGACCTCTTGGTCTTTGAACCTCTTGTGGTTATCAGTCCATCTTCACAATCATTAAGTTGTCCACCGATAATGCGTATCCGTCGGTTGTACATCTCCGGGGTGATTTCGTCCGGACGGTAACAATGAGGCAATTCGACAGGTTCCACGGCCCAAATAAAGCGTCCATGCCTTCCTTGGATGGTGGCTTCCATACTTATACCATCGGGGGGCGGACTCTCTTTTCTTGTCTTTCGACATCAGGTGTGCAGGATATTTGGCATTGTAACGTGTCAAGTCGCGCATTAATCGGTTTTGCTTTTAATTTGTGTTGTATGAGGCGTTAGTGAAGAGGTGTGCGTATATGAGACTGCAACGTGATATATTTCCATCCATTTTTTGACTACAAATGTCGTTTCGATAGCAGGATGACAGTTTAAAATAAAACAACGTATATTTGTATCGATTTTCTTTGGTGCGACCTGATTTGGTAACTGTTGTTTATGAATATCTCACTTTTATACCCCAAACTTTTGTCTAATAGGAAAAAAGGGACTAAATTTGCAGCTATAAAGAAAAAGTATAAAAACGCTATAAAGATGAAACATAAGTTGCGCAGTGCGCAGAGCACAGAAGGACGCCGTATGGCGGGAGCCCGTGCATTGTGGGTGGCCAATGGGATGAAACGTGAACAGTTCGGGAAGCCGATCGTGGCTATCGTCAATTCTTTCACCCAGTTCGTGCCGGGGCATACCCATTTGCATGAAATCGGGCAGATGGTGAAGGCTGAAATCGAAAAGATGGGATGCTATGCTGCGGAATTCAATACGATAGCCATCGACGACGGTATCGCTATGGGGCACGACGGGATGCTGTATTCTCTGCCTTCGCGCGATATCATCGCCGACAGCGTGGAGTATATGGTCAACGCGCATAAGGCGGATGCCATGATTTGCATTTCGAATTGCGACAAGATCACGCCGGGCATGCTGATGGCCAGCATGCGCCTGAATATCCCTACGGTGTTTGTTTCCGGAGGACCGATGGAGGCACACAAAATCAACGGGGAGAACGCAGACTTGATTACGGCCATGATCAAAGGGGCAGACACGTCAGTGAGCGATGAGGAGATGGCGAAGATTGAGGCATGTGCTTGTCCGGGTTGCGGTAGTTGCTCGGGGATGTTTACAGCCAACTCCATGAACAGTCTGACGGAGGCTATCGGCCTTTCCCTCCCGGGGAACGGGACTATTTTGGCGACGCATGCCAACCGTATCCGTTTGTTTCAGGATGCGGCCAGATTAGTGGTAGAGAATGCGTTCAAATATTATGAGGAAGGAGATGAGGGCGTATTGCCGAAGAGTATCGCCACGCGTCAGGCTTTCCTGAACGCCATGACGTTGGATATTGCCATGGGCGGGTCGTCCAATACCGTGCTGCATCTGTTGGCCGTGGCCAACGAGGCCGGGGTGGACTTCAAGATGGCGGACATCGACGCACTGAGCCGTAGAGTGCCTTGCCTATGCAAGTTGGCTCCCAACACGCAGAAGTATTCCATCCAGGAATGTAACCGTGCGGGCGGCATCCTTAATATATTAGGTGAATTGGCAAAGGCCAGTTTGTTGGATACGTCGTGCCGCAGGGTGAACGGCCGTACTTTAGGCGAAGATATTGCGAAATATAGTATTACGTCCGGACAGGTGGACGATGAGGCGCGGCGCATTTACAGCAGTGCGCCGGGCGGGGTCTTCAGTAACAAGATGGGTTCGCAGTGCAAGGTGTACGATACGTTGGACACCGACCGTGCCACGGGATGCATCCGCGATGTGGAACATGCTTATAGCAAGGACGGCGGCTTGGCCGTGCTGTTCGGGAATATAGCCCAAGACGGTTGCGTGGTGAAGACGGCCGGAGTGGACGAAAGCATCTGGCATTTCAGCGGGCCGGCTAAAGTCTTCGATTCTCAGGAAGACGCTTGTGAAGGCATCCTGAACGGAAGTGTGGTGAGTGGCGACGTGGTGGTCATCACGCACGAAGGACCAAAGGGCGGACCGGGTATGCAGGAGATGCTTTATCCGACATCCTATCTGAAAAGCCGTCATTTGGGGAAAGAGTGTGCCCTGATTACCGACGGGCGTTTTTCCGGGGGCACTTCCGGTTTAAGTATCGGCCATATTTCGCCCGAAGCGGCAGCCGGTGGGAATATCGGTAAGATTGTGGACGGAGACATTATCGAAATAGACATCCCGAACCGGAGCATCAACGTCAAGTTGAGCGAAGCTGAATTGGCAGCCCGTCCGCAACGTCCGATGACGCGTAAGCGTGTCGTACCCAAATCGCTGAAAGCATACGCTTCAATGGTGAGTTCGGCCGACAAGGGTGGAGTTCGTATGGTAGATTAAAAACAGTTTTCAATATGGCAAAAGAAAAGATAACAGGCGCAGAGGCTTTGATGCGTTCGTTGGAGCACGAAGGGGTTACGACGCTCTTCGGCTATCCTGGAGGTGCCATCATGCCGGTATATGACGCCTTGTACGGATATAAGGATAAGTTGAACCATGTATTGGTACGGCATGAGCAAGGGGCTACCCATGCGGCACAAGGGTATGCCCGTGTGTCGGGTAAGGTCGGAGTGGCATTGGTGACCAGTGGACCGGGGGCGACGAACACCATTACCGGCATTGCGGATGCCATGATGGACAGTACGCCCATCGTGGTGATTGCCGGGCAGGTCGGTGCTTCTTTGTTGGGTTCCGATGCCTTTCAGGAATGCGATTTGGTAGGCGTGACGCAACCCATTAGCAAATGGGCCTATCAGATCCGCCGTCCGGAAGATGTGGCTTGGGCGGTAAGCCGTGCCTTTTATATTGCAAAGAGCGGCAGGCCGGGGCCGGTCGTGCTGGATTTTGCCAAGAATGCGCAGGTCGGCTTGGTGGACTACGAACCGCAGGGTACGGATTTCATTCGCAGTTATGTGCCTGTGCCCAAGACCGATCCGTGGGCGATACGTCAGGCGGCTGCATTGATAAACAACGCGAAACGTCCGTTTATCCTTGTCGGACAAGGGGTTGAGCTTGGCGGCGCGCAAGAAGAAGTCCGTCAGTTGATTGAACGGGCCGATATTCCTGCCGGTTGCACTTTGCTAGGCTTGTCTGCTTTGCCGTCCGACCATCCGTTGAATATGGGGATGTTGGGTATGCACGGAAGTCTGGCCAACAGCGTAAAGACACAGGAGTGTGACGTGCTGATAGCCGTGGGCATGCGTTTTGACGACCGTATAACTGGCAAATTAAGTACATACGCCCGTCAGGCCAAAAAGATACATTTTGAAATAGATCCCAGTGAAATCAACAAGAATGTACCGGTAGATGTAGCCGTGTTAGGGAATTGCAAACAGACGTTGGCCCAGGTACTCGAATTGGTGAAGCCTAACCGGCATACGGAGTGGATTGACAGTTTCGGGGAACATCACGAGAGAGAAAAGGAGGCAGTGGTAGAACCTGAAATCCATCCGGCAGACGGACCGATAAAGATGGGGGAGGTTGTACGTAAGGTAACGGAGATGACCGGTAATAAGGCTGTCTTGGTGACCGACGTGGGACAAAACCAGATGATGGCTGCCCGTTATTTCAAATTCTCGGAACAACGCAGCATCGTGACCTCCGGTGGTATGGGAACGATGGGATTCGGATTGCCGGCTGCCATCGGAGCCACATTCGGCGCTCCGGGACGTATGGTATGTCTCTTTTTAGGCGACGGAGGCATTCAGATGACGCTTCAGGAGTTGGGCACGATTATGGAACAACGTAGTCCGGTGAAAATCATATTGCTCAATAACAACTACCTGGGTAATGTGCGCCAGTGGCAGGAAATGTTCTTCGGGAAACGGTATTCTTTCACGCCGATGATGAATCCGGACTACAATATGATTGCTTCGGCTTACGGCATACCGAACCGTACGGTCGTGGAGCGTGAGGATTTGGCTGCGGCCATACGGGAGATGGTCGAGGCAGAAGGGCCTTACTTGTTGCAGGTGGCCGTGATTGAAGAAGGCCGTGTGTTGCCGATGTGTTGTCCGGGCAATGACGTGGACGACATGGTTTTGGATTATTAACGGGAGGATTTTTAGATGGAACAAGAGAAGAAATTCTATACCTTGATTGTTTTCTCCGAGAACTTTGCGGGGCTTTTGAATCAGGTGACTGCGGTTTTTACCCGCAGGCAGGTGAATATCGAAAGTCTGAATGTGTCGGCTTCCAGTATCAAGGGGGTACATAAGTATACCATTACTTGTTGGAGCACGGAGGAACAGGTGCAGATTATCACCAAGCAGATAGAGAAACGCATAGATGTGCTTCAGGCTCATTATTTCACGGACGACGAAATCTTCATCCAGGAAGTGGCGCTTTATAAACTGGCCACTCCCAAGGTGTTGGAGAATCCGGACATCTCAAAGGCCGTACGTCAGCACGGAGCGCAGATTGTGGAGGTGAACCCGACTTATACCGTGGTCAGCAAAAAGGGAATGACAGATGACATCATGTCGCTTTATTTCGCTTTGAACGAGTATAAGTGCGTATTGCAATACGTGCGTTCGGGGCGTATAGCCATTACAAAGAGTTGTACGGAATATCTGGACGAGTTTTTGGAAGAAAGGCGGCGTGCGTATGAGGAGCTTCAAAATAAAGAATAAATAAGGTAGGGATTCGAATGAAAGAGAATAAAGTCGGGACTTATTCGTTTGTGGCCGAACCTTTTCACGTGGATTTCACGGGAAAGCTTTTCATGGGGGTGTTGGGCAACCATTTGCTCAACTGTGCCGGATTCCATGCCACGGAGCGCGGTTTCGGTATGGCAGAACTGAATGAGAGCAACTACACGTGGGTGTTGTCACGTTTGGCCATTGAATTGGAAGACATGCCGTCCCAATATGAGGAGTTCTCTGTCGATACGTGGGTGGAGAACGTATACCGTTTGTTTACCGACCGTAACTTTTCCATTTACGGGGAGGACGGTAAGGTTTACGGTTATGCGCGTTCCGTGTGGGCCATGATCAATATGGATACCCGTAAACCGGCAGATTTGTTGTCGCTGCACGGCGGTGATATCGTAGACTATATAGAGACGGAAAAGGCTTGCCCGATAGAGAAGCCTGGCCGTATCAAGGTGAGCAGTTGTATGCCGGTACGTTCTATGGATGTGTATTATAGTGATATAGACATCAACGGGCATGTGAACAGTATTAAATATATTGAACATGTGTTGGACTTGTTTTCCAAGGAATGGTATGCCGGGCATGTGATACGCCGTTTTGAAATGGCCTACGTGGCTGAAAGCTATTCCGGTGACACGCTCAGCTTCTTCCGCGAGGAAAACGAAGACGGGACTTACGATGTTGAAGTCCGTAAAAACGTGGGCGGAGAGAATCCCGAGGGGGAAGTCGTGTGTCGAAGTAAACTTAAATTTGATAACAAATAGCAATTTATTGTAGGTGTATTAGAATAATTTTGTAACTTTGTCGTCGAGTTTAGTGCAAAAAAGGATTTTAATAAAGAACGCGGCTGTTTGTCGCACAAAACAGAAATAGAAAATGGCAGAATTGAATTTTGGCGGTGTCATCGAGACTGTGATGACCCGTGAGGAATTTCCATTGGAAAAGGCTCGTGAAATATTGAAGAACGAGACGATTGCAGTTTTAGGGTATGGTGTTCAAGGACCTGGTCAGGCTTGTAACTTGCGTGATAACGGTTTTAATGTAATTGTAGGCCAACGTCAGGGCAAGACATACGACAAGGCTGTGGCTGACGGTTGGGTGCCGGGGGAGACTTTGTTTTCTCTTGAAGAAGCTGCCGAAAAGGGTACGATAGTTTGTATGTTGCTTTCCGATGCGGCTCAGATGCAGTTGTGGCCGACCATCAAGCCTTATCTGACTCCGGGCAAGACCTTGTATTTCTCTCATGGTTTTGCGATTAACTGGAGTGACCGTACGGGTGTGGTACCTCCTAAAGATATTGATGTCATCATGGTGGCTCCCAAGGGTTCGGGTACTTCATTGCGCACGATGTTCCTCGAAGGCCGCGGCTTGAACTCTTCATACGCTATTTATCAGGATGCCAGTGGTAAGGCATTGGATAAAGTACTGGCTTTCGGTATCGGTATCGGTTCTGGTTATTTGTTCGAGACTACATTTAAGCGTGAGGCTACATCCGATTTGACCGGTGAGCGTGGTTCTTTGATGGGTGCTATTCAGGGCTTGTTATTGGCACAATATGAGGTATTGCGCGAGAACGGACATACTCCTTCCGAGGCTTTCAATGAAACGGTGGAAGAATTGACCCAATCCTTGATGCCGTTGTTTGCCAAGAATGGTATGGACTGGATGTATGCCAACTGTTCCACGACGGCGCAGCGTGGCGCATTGGATTGGATGGGCCCGTTCCACGATGCCATCAAGCCGGTGGTGCAGAAGTTGTACCAGAGCGTAGTGACCGGTAATGAGGCGCAAATCTCGATTGATTCCAACTCGAAGCCTGACTACCGCGTGAAGTTGGAAGCTGAATTGAAGGCTTTGCACGACAGCGAAATGTGGCGTACGGCAGAAACGGTGCGTAAATTGCGTCCGGAGAATAATTGATGAATTGAAAATTTAATAAGACCCAAAGGTGTCGGTTTATCTGACACCTTTGGGTCTTATATTTAGTAGCACCATGAAGAAAAAGCTGATATTGTTTTTGGGTGCTTTTGTATCCCTTACGGCTGAGGCACAAGAACCGTGTGTGATAACCGGACGTTTGTTCCATGTGGAAGATGGTGCTTGTATAGGGCTGTATAGTACGGATGGAAGAGTGATGAGACAGATGGAGACGGACACATTGGAAACCGGAAGGTTCTCGTTTACAGTTGATTCTTTGAATAGCCAAGTGGAGAATTTTGTACTGATGGGGCTAAGTGAGGGATTTCCGAGTACTTATCTTGATGTTTATGCGGCTGCCGGAGATACGGTTAGGATAGAAGGTTGCAATAAATTGTTGCGTACTTGGTCGGTTGCAAGCAAGATTCCGGAACAACAGTGGTATAACCGCTTTATTGATGCGTCGAGGACATTGATAGATGAACAACAGGAAGTCATGGTAAAGACGAGAGAACTGTGGGATAGAGTAGACGATCCGGATTTGTCAGAAGAGATGCTGAAAGCCTATCAAGACAGTATTAGAGAGAATTTGAATCCCATGGTAGATTCGCTTGAAATGCTCATTATCAGGAATGACATAGCCGTCATGGAACAGATGCCGGTAAATAAGGTGTGGATGCAGCAAATGAATGCACGGAGCGCATTTGTGAGTGTGGTGGATTCGTTTCCTTATACCGAAGATTTGAAACGATTGTATGAGCGTATTCCTCAGGATTGGCTTGGGACGGAAGCAGGAAAGAAGGTAACCGCACAGTTGTTTCCTCCTAAAGTCGTAGCAGTAGGCGATTGCGTGTACGACACGGACTTGTATGACTTGAAAGGGCAGGTATGCCATCTGTCGGATTTTGAAGGACGGTATTTGTTGCTCGACTTTTGGAGTGCAGGCTGTGGTCCTTGTCTGATGGCTTTTCCTGAGATGCGTGAGGTACAAGAGATGTGGAAAGACAGGCTTGTTGTAGTGAGTATCAGTTCTGACAGTGAAAAGGTTTGGAAAGAAGCATCCGAAAGAAAGGGTATTACATGGACCAACCTGAATGATATGCAAGGGACAGTGGGAATATACGCTCATTATGGTATCAAAGGCATTCCTCATTACGTGATTGTATCACCTGAAGGGCGGATTATGCATGTCTGGCGTGGCTATGGGACAGGAGTGCTGAAAAAGAAATTGGAAGAATGGGTGAAATAAAGTGAGACGGAACCTGACGTTCCGTCCCCCATTGTGGGTCATCTCTTCTTCGGGCCTATTGCGTGTAGTATTCCCCGTAATAGAGTGCCCGGCACTGAATAGCGGAAAGAATTGCCTTGGTCTGTCCGTTCGTCTACTTTTTCGATGAAGCGTTCTGCGTCTTTTTCGGAAATCACGCCATCGTCTTGGAGTTTACGGATGGTGCGACGTTCATAAGTAAGCATCATACGGATAGACTTGACGGTGAGCGCGTGGCGGTAAGCCTTCGGGTAATTTTGTTCCAGTTGCAAGGTGACGTGATTCATTCGGTCTATGTTATGGTTGATTTCCGTACGGAGAATGTCCAATCGTTTTTTCTGTTCGGGCGTGAGGAGTTCGGAAGCGTTGAGTTCGTTTAACAGGTTCAGGTCCTCGTTTTGTAAAATGATGAACCCTCTGGCCATGTCATATACGTTTACGATACGTTCGCGGAAGTAGAAACTGACACTGTCCCCCAAGTGAAGTTTCTTTTGAATATGAGTCAGGATGGAGGTTCGGTCGCAATAATCGAATATGGAAGGACGGAAATCCAACGTATACTGTCCGTCATGGTCATACATCTCGTCGAGAGAGTTCATCAAATGAAGGAATGTGGTTTTCGAAACGACACCTTCATCATAAAGTTTATGGCATACAGCCTTTTCGCGGTCCAATATACGGAGACGTATTTCGGAAAGGAATTCCATTGTGGGAAGAGTTCCAGACGAAGGCAACGGCAGAGACGGTGGAAGGTATTTTTTCACTTTGTTCCAGTTAGCATCATGCAATGTTGGCTTTGCAGACAGTTTTTCCATATATTTTTCTGCACTGTCGTGTAAGTATCCTTGGATTTTGGAATCTATCAGTACTCTGGCGTTGGAAACTTGTATTAAGCCCAATCGTCTCAATAGCCAACGCATGGTGGTGGCATTGATGGAAAGAGTGAGCGTGACGATACCGGCTGTGAGAAACAGGACCTGTCGCCTGATGTCTTCCGGAATCCCCGGTGTGTAAGAAACCATCAGGGCCAATGTCATGCCTAATGCTCCGCGAAGGCCGCCCCATGTCAGGATGACGGACTCGCGTTTGGAAAGTCCGTATCCCAATCTTTTCATAGCGGGGTAGAAAAGCATGATCATGGCAAAACGGATGAGGTTTAGTCCTACGTAGACAAGCAACAAAATGATGAGGTCGGACCAATTCAAGTCTACTTTCTCTGCAATGACCACGCCGACCATGATGAAAACCAATGTATTGGCTATGTGGGTAAGAAGTCCCCAAAACTTTTCCATGAATATGTTTACTTGCGGTTTCAGTCTGGGGCGTCCGGTATAAGAGATGGTCAGTCCGAAAGCCACTAAAGCGATGACACCGGATATGCCCATATAGTATTGGGATAGAATAAACGTGACGTAGGCAGAAAGGATAATGACGCTGTTTTGTATCATCTCCTCCGAGTTGATACGTGTAATGAACCAGATGGTCAGTCGAGCCAGGCAGAAGCCTAAAAGTATTCCTCCAATAACTACTTCCAGAAATTGCACTATGGGAGAAGCTATGCTTGCTCCACTAAGCGTATAGGCTCCGAAAAACAGCATGAAACATACTATGCCGGTTCCATCGTTGAGCAAAGACTCTCCGTCTACTAAAGTGGAGAACCGTTTGCTGGTACCCAGTTCGTGCAATAAAGCGACGACGGCTACCGGGTCGGTCGCGCTGATGAGGGCGCCGAACATGAGAGCCAATGGCCATGTCCATGAGGCGTATTCCGGAACAAACAGGCTGATGCTAATCATGAGGGCGGCTGTAAGCAGCATACAGACGACTAATCCAGGGACAGCCAGTAGGGTGGAATTGGCTAATGTTTTTTTGAAGATGTGCATGTTCATTTCGTATGCCGCGTCGAATATCAAAATGGGGAGGAAAACATATAGAATGAAATCCGGATTCGTATCGGCTACGGTTGCCACTGCGTTTTCTACGCGTGGCATGAAGTCGAAATAGTGGAAACGGTTGAGGAGTCCTATCAATAGACCGAATACAAACAGTCCTACGGTATAGGGAAAGCCCGTTCGTCTCAGTATGGACTTTAATATAGCACCGACTAACAAGCCGACAATGGCCAACAGCAGGGGGGCCAGTAAGTTGAAATCTTCCATAATATTCTTTTTAATGGGTAGAAAAAGCTCTACTTTACAAATATAACGAAAAAAACCTACAAGATAGTATAATCTTGTAGGTTTCTATTGTTTTTATCGTAAAGTCTCCGCTTTTTTAGAAGAAGAGGTAACGATTGTCTTTTACTTCGGCCTTTTCATACAGTTCATTGGCAAAACGGCTGATGGCGCGCATGTTGAGGGACTCTTGTTGAGCCTCTTCTTTTTTAGCGTCGAACTTCTCGGCCGATTTGTTCTTGTTGATAACCTGCAACGTGTAAACTCCGGCATTGCCCTTGAACGGACCTGCGAATTGATTGGCCGCTGTTTTGCTGGCTACGGCACTCAATATCGGTTCGCTAGAGCCGGTCTTCATTACGAAAGCAGAGGCACTGAACGTCACGTGCTTGATGGTGTCGCTTACGGCACCTTGTACTTTCATGGCGTCTGCTATGCTTTTTGTCTGGGCCAGTTTCTCTTTCAGCATCTCGGCTTTTTTGTCCTTGATGACTTCTTGCGTGAGATATTCTTTCATATCCTCCATCGTGCGGTAACCGTCCTTGTGTATACCAGTAAGGATGGCCACAAGCATGTGATCGTTCTCACCACATTCGTAAAGAGGAGATACATTGCCTATTTCGGTGTCTTCATTGAATATCCATCGCATGGCCTCACGCGTGTTGCTTACTCCTCCTACATAATGTTCATTGCTGAACAAGTCTTTACGCTCTTGTAAGTTATAGCCGTTTTTCAGTGCTTTGGCTTCGATATCCTTTTGGGTAGGATTGGAAGCAATGAAGTGGCTGAAGTCGTTATAAGCCTTTGCATAAGTATCTTTGCTGAACTCAATCGGGCATTTGATTACGGCCACATCATATTTATTGATCATGGCACGGCGGTCTGTAACTTGTGCGATGATACATCCTTGGGCAAAGTCAATCTTTTCGGTGGCATTCACCGGCATGTTGGTGATGGTCTTGATAAACTTCAAGTTGTCGCCGTCCAAAGGAGCACCTTCATAATTACGTGAAGTAATCCATGTCTTTTCGCCGGTCTGGTTGTATTTCTTGGCGATGGAATCGAAAGCCACACCGTTGTGCAATGCCGTCATGATGCTGTCGGCTGTCTTTTGGATGGCATTCATATCGGCACCTGCCACTTGTATTTGGCGGAGCTGAATGGAATCCGGTGCGGAAATCTTGTTGATTACCTTGATGATATTCATCGTGTTGTCTCCTGCATAATAATAGGGAGCTTTCATCTGTCCTACAGCCATGGAATCCAATTGTGAAGCTATGTCGTTGGGGAATATGTTCTTGCTGACCGGAAGCGGACTGTAATTAATCGTAGAGCCGCTCTCACGGACAATTTTAGCAATGTCGCCTCCGGCAGCCAACGCTGTGGCAGTCTCCGCCATGTCTTTGTCTAAGGCTGCCTTGTCGGCTGCGCTGGCTTTGACCTGTACATCAATGAATTTGATGTCGCGGCTTTCGGCTGTTTGCTTGAATCTTTCTTTCAACTCATTGTATTTGGCTTTTAAATCGCTTTCTTCCACTTTGATATCTTTGTCATTAATGGTAGAGTAGGGCACGGCAGCCATGATAATGTCGCTTTCATTGGCACGTGCCTCGAATGCGGCCTTGTCTATGATTTTGTTGCCTAACATCGCTTTGCCCAACAGTACTTGGTATTTTTGCGCAAGACTTTCCTGACGGAGGGTCTTTTCAATGAACATCCAGAATTTGTAGAGACTGTTATAGTAGTCCATGTATTCGGCCGGCATCTGTTCGCTTTTGGTTTTCATGCCTTCATAATCGGTCAGGAATTTCTTCAGGACATTGGCATCGAAACGGCCAGTTTGTTCGTTGCGGAAAGGTGTTTGCATCAGTATGGGGCTGTTGCCTTCCGAAATGATGGATTGGATTTCTGCGTCAGTGACGGTCAGTCCCAACTCTTCAGCTTCGTGCTCGATGAGTTTGTTGTTGACGTATGTGTTCCAAACTTGGTCGCGCAATTGGGTAAGCTGCTGGTCGTTGAGTGCACTGTTGCCACTGGTGAACTTCACAACTTCCGCATATTCGTCCACTAAGTTTTGGAATTCATGTACTGAAATCCGCTCTCCGTAAATTTCGCCGACTTGCTGCTTGCTTTCGTTAGAAGCAGACTGGATGGAGCGCATGGCTTCTTCGGCAATGAATGCAAAAAGAGCCACGCCGATCACGATGACCAACAAAGGCCCCTTAGCTCTGATTTTCTGTAATGTTGCCATTGATTTAAATGATTATTGTTTTTATTATTTTCTTTAAACGATTTAAGCGCACGAAGATACAAAAATCTTCGCACATATTCATGTCTGTCAGGCTAAATTTTAGTTATTCGATGATTTTCAGACGTACAAGTTCTATTTTTGTCGTTGTATTCTTGATGATTTTGAACTCGAAATGGCCGAATCTGATGATTTCGTTCAGTTTCGGAAAGCTTTGGTATTGATGCAGAATTAATCCGCTGACGGTGACATATTCTTCGGATTCCGGCAAATCCAATCCCAACAATTCATTGGCTTTTTCTATTTCCAGTCGTCCGGACAGGACGTATTCATTCTCATCAACCTTTTGGGCAATGTAGTTTGTATTGTCGTGTTCGTCTTCAATATCGCCGAAGATTTCTTCTACTAAATCTTCCATCGTTACGATTCCCGAAGTTCCGCCGAATTCGTCTACTACGATAGCCAGAGATTTTTTCTGCTGCATGAACTTCTTTAATAACTTCTGGGCAGACATCGTTTCCGGGACCACAGGAGTTTCTTTAATTCGTAAAGTCCAGTCAGCCGGATTCCGGAACATTTCGGATGAATGGATAAAGCCTACGATATGATCAATGTCTTCTTTGTAAACGATGATTTTGGAATTTCCGCTTTCAATAAACCTGTTTTTAAGGTTTTCTATGGATGAACTGATTTCCACCGCTTCTATTTCTGTTCGCGGCACCATACAGTCCCGAACCTTGACTTCCGAGAAGTACAGGGCATTTTGGAATATCTTGATTTCATCCGTAATTTCGTTTTCATTTTGAACCGATTCGATGCTGGACTGTATCAGGTTGTCCAAGTCTATTTTGGTAAAAGCCTGTTCCGACGCTTTTTTGTTTACTTTAAGTCCCATCAGGCGCAATATGCCGCGAGATAACGCACTGGTGAATTTGGATACGGGATAAAGTAGAATGTAGATGATAAACGCCGGAACGGCGAATATCTTCAGCATACGGTTCGGGTTTATCTTGAATAGCGTTTTCGGAAGGAACTCTCCAGTTACTAACACGATTAGGGTTGAAATGATGGTTTGCAGAGCCACATTCAGCCCTTCATTTTGGTTTAAGTGGATCGGGGAAAGGACGAATTCGTTAATCACTCCTGCCATTAAAATACCATAGATGACCAACGCAATGTTGTTTCCGACCAAAAGGGTTGAGATGAAATCATTTGGGCGTGTATAGAATATGGTCAGAATTTTGGACGTCAGACTGGCATCGCTGCGGTCCAGTTCGACTCGAAGTTTGTTGGAAGAGACAAATGCAATTTCCATCCCCGAGAAAAAAGCGGAGAGCAACAGTATGATGATGATTTCTATAATGGTCAGTGTCATGGCTGATTGGGTTTGGTGGGAGCGGCACGCATGACCGAGTCATTGGAGGACGAACTGCCACTATCGCTGAAAGGCGTTTCGGCATTGGCATTGCTGACAGAGTAGCGTGTCATTTGCTCGTTGGAACGGAAATTATAACCTTGTAGGAATTCATCCGGTTTCCGGATGGTCATGAACATGTTGGAATACATTTCGTGACGGTCCATATCCCAAAAAAGTTCTTCGCTGGTAAAGACAGTACCCTCTTGGTTTCGTATAACCACACGTCCGCGCAACTCCCATAGTTGTTGGTTGTGGCAATATGCCGTATCCGATTGCACAAACCAATCGATGTGGAACGTGGAGTCGAACTTTTCCAAAAGTATGCCTTTTACGAAAGTCCATCGCGGCGGATTGGTCGTATTGTAGATATTCCATTCTTCTGCCGTGATTTTATAGCGGATGACTCCGGAGTCCGAAATAAGGGTCGAGATGCCCCATGATTGCATGAAAGGTAAGGAGTCGTTTTCGTTTATGGCCGGAGCGTGGTTTGACTTTTCCGTAGAACACGAGAGTACTAAAATAAGCATAACAGTCGCCCAAACGGAGACTGTTATGTGGGTCGAACGGGACAATCCCGCCGTAGACTTTATCTTACTTTTCCTCATTATTGAATCTTCCATTTCATGAACCATCTTTCGTTGAACGTAATACCGACGTTGAGCCGCAGGTAGTTTTCTGTAATCAAAGATGATATGCCGGGAACGGATCTGCCCCATTGAAATGCGATATTGACCACGGAACGGTTATTGATATTGTTGGATACGGGGAGGGCGAATCCCGCCGTTACGCCGAATTCCCGTGGGCCGTCATGTCCGTTTACCTTATAATAAGGTGTGGAAAAGGATGCTCCTGCGCGGTACTGTACTCGTCTTAAATATTTATTGCTGTAACGGTCCGGTTGGAACTCACCTCCGATAACAATTTTGGTACGGTTCATATAGTTTTCCGTAGTGCTGACAAACTTGTCGTTTATGATTTGAGGCACGCGGCATTCTCCCCACCTTTGATGAGTTACGTCCAAACCTATTTTCCATTGTTCTTTGTGTGCCCACGCCAATCCGACTCCGAAAGATGTGGGTAGTTCAAAAGCCTTTTCTATGACTGATTTCGTGGTGTCTCCATTGGCCACATAACTGTAATAATGGGCGGGAGAGTTGATCGCATGTCCGATACCGTATGTAATACCGGGAGTCAAAACGTCGTTTTTACCAAGTTGTATAGGATATTGTATACCGATATCTATTTTATAAGATGAGAGGTCGGCATCTATTTGTCGACGTAATCCGTTGCTTGCGCTAGTGGCTGTTCCATTTTCATAAAATGTCTGTGTGATGTTTTGGGCATAGTTTCCCCAAACGTATCCGAAATTGGCTCCGATAGACAAATCTGCAAACGGATTCCACCCCAAACCCACGTACACCTCATGCAGCCCTCCGTCGCCGGTATAGCTGTTGGTATAAGTCATGGTCGAACCGCTGTTGAAATGGTCGCCCAGATATTTGCTTTCCGAGAAGTTGTATCCAATACTGGAAAAAGGAATAAAGCCGAATGAAAATCCCAGTCCCGGGCACAAACGGAAGCCGGCGTTGATATAGTCCAACGTTGTGTTGTGCGCATTGATACTATTACCTCCACTTTTGAAATTTACGTTTTGCAGCGTGAGGCCTACGTCGAATATGAATGATAAAGAGTCTATGGCAGAGTAAGATGCCGGATTTTGCATGTTGATGCGGTTCCCGTCGCGAAAGCCCAGTGCCACTCCGCTCATAGCCTTGTTGAAACCTTGCGACTGGTCTTTCAAGCTGCCGAGTCCGAAGCGGGAATACGGGGAGTTTGAACCATTGGTTTGTGCGGGAGCATATAGTGTTGCCATGGTCAGCAACACGCATAGTATAAGTTTATGACTGCTCATTATTAAATGCTAATATTCGGTTTAGCCCTCTGGGCACTATATATTTGTCTGCAAAGATGAGATTTTTTATTTTGCTATCAAAGTTAAAAATATCGCCGCCAGTTAAAAAAACCAAAAGGGACGGGTATTTTTCTTGGAAATATTTGATGCGCCCTTCAATTTCAAACTTCATACCCTGAATGACTCCGGAGCGGATAGACGTTTCCGTGTCATGTCCGATGTCCAAGAGCGGCCCCTCGCTGTCTATCAACGGAAGTTTGGCCGTGAAAGCGCGGAGGCTTTTTAGGCGCATTTGAAGTCCTGGGGAAATGCACCCCCCCTTGTAATGTCCGTTTTTGTCGATGAATTCGTAGGTCAGGCATGTCCCGGCATCGACAATAAGGATGTCATGTCCAGGATATTGCATGTAGGCACCGACGGCCGCAGCCAACCGGTCCGCCCCCAACGTATCCGGAGTCCGGTAATCGTTTGTAATCGGGACGGGAGTCTGTGCATTTAAATACAACAAAGGGAAGTCGAGCCTTTTCAGTTGTCGTTCGGCTTCTGCGGTGATGCCGAACACACTTCCTACGATACCTTGTTTAAACGCATATTTATTCACGAACTCCGGCAGGCGTTCCAGTGTTTCATTTGAGGTCTTGATTTCTTCCACCGGAGTGTCACCGTCAAAGGCTACCAGTTTGGCCAACGTATTTCCTATGTCTATGATTAAGTTCACGTGTTCATGCTTTGCGGTTGCAAAGTTAATCAAAAAATAACATGGCAGATTAATTCTTTGTCAAAAAGATGCTCGTCTCGCTTTTTTCTGTGAATGGCATGGGGCAAAAGGGAAAATGCACTAACTTTGCAAAGCTAAATATGGCATGGAATGAGATATTTGAGATTTTTGTTTTTATACACCCTATTATATATAGGAGGAGTGGCTCATGCCTTTCGGGCCGACTCTGTTGAGGTTAGCCTTTTGACTTGTTCTCCCGGAACCGAGGTTTATTCTTTGTATGGCCATACGGCCATTCGTGTGAAATCATATACCACGGCGGAGGATTGGGTTTTTAATTACGGGGTGTTCAGCTTTAACCGTCCGAATTTTATATGGCGCTTTACGCGAGGCGAGTGTGATTATCAGATTGGAGCCTTGCCTTTTGCTTACTTTGCCGAGGAATATGAAGAGCGCGGGTCGACCGTCTATCAGCAAGTGCTGAATCTGAGTGCGTCGGAGAAGGAACGGCTTTGGGCGTTGTTGGTAGAGAATATGCGTCCGGAAAACAGGGAATACCGCTACAACTTTCTTTATGATAATTGTACGACGCGGGCGCGCGACCGTATAGAGGAGGCTGTGGAAGGAAAGATTATTTATCCGGAACAGGACACTGTCCGTACATATCGCGAGATTATTCATCAGTATACGGCTCAGCATCCTTGGGCGGAATTGGGTAATGACATTTGTTTGGGGGCGGAGGCCGACCGTCCTATTTCTGTACGTGACGAGATGTTCGCTCCTTTTTATTTGTTGCGTTACGCCAATGACGCGGTGATTCAGGAATCTGACGGCAGTACGCGGCCGTTGGTGTTGTCTCAATCGGAAGTGGTTGAAGGGCGTGATGTGGAAATACAGAAAGAATTCCCTTGGTCTCCGGCACTGTCAGCATGGATACTTTTCTTTTGCGTGGCGGGGTTGACCGTAGTGGAACGGTGGCGTCATGCATGTTTTTGGGGGATAGACATTTTTTTGATGTCATTGGTCGGAGGAATCGGATTGGTGGTCACGTTTCTCTTTTTCTTCTCCGTTCATCCCACAGTAGGCTCGAATTGGCAGATTTGGGTCTTCAATCCCATTCCGTTGGTGGCCATGCCGTGGGTGGTTTGGTGTGCAGTTAAAAGGAGAAAAACTTACTACCATCCATTAAACGCGTCGGTTTTAATATTATTTATGTTTTTTTCTGCCCTGATACCACAAGATTTCTGTGTGGTAATTGTACCTTTGGCCTTAGCTTTGTTGCTACGTTCGTGTAGTTATTGGATAAGCTATCGAAAAAAAGAAAAATAAGCAAGCCATGCATTATAGAAGCTATCGTTTTCTGACTCCGTTGATTATGGTACTGACCTGGGCCAATATGGAAGCCCAGACGTCGCATCCTGTCCCTCGGTTGGTGGTCAACGTGACGATAGACCAGTTGCGTACGGACTATATGGAAGCCTTTTCTTCGCTTTTCGGAGCCGGAGGTTTCAATAAGGTGATGCGCGACGGGCGTAGCTATATGGATGCAGCCTATCCTTTTTCCCACATAGACCGTGCCTCGGCAGTGGCATGTATCATGACGGGCACGGTGCCTTACGATAATGGAATCGTGGGCGGACGTTGGATGGATCGTAAGACTTTGCGTCCGATGTATTGTGTGGACGACACAGCGTGCGAGGGATGGCTGACTTCCGAGAAGTACTCTCCGGTGGCGTTGAATGTATCGACCGTCACCGATGAACTGAAGATGGCTACCGGAGGGCGGGCTTTGGTGTACAGCATTGCCCCGGATGCCGATGCTGCAATCTTAGCAGCCGGGCATGCCGCCGACGGTGCTTTTTGGATAGACAATGCTTCCGGGCAGTGGAGCAGTACGTCTTATTATGGCCAGTATCCGGATTGGGCCTTACGTTATGATGTTTCCGACCGTTTGTCCGGTCGTATTTCCGATTTGTCCTGGACCCCAATCAGTCCGATTGTAGAGAATTTCAATTTCTTTATTTCGCCTCAAGAGAGCAAAGGGTTCACACATAAGTTTGCAGGGGACCGTAAGATTTATGAGTTCAAGACCAGTGCCTATGTCAATGACGAGGTCAACCGTTTCGCCAAACATTGTTTGGATCATACCGAGTTGGGCGAAGACCTTGTGACGGATTTCCTGTCTCTGACGTATTATGCAGGGACGTTCGATCATAAGCCGGTAGCCGAGGTTCCGGTAGAGTTGCAGGACACGTATGTGCGCCTTGACCTTGAATTGGCAGAGTTGATTACGATGTTGGAAAAGAAAGTAGGAGCCGGGCGTTTTTTATTGGTCGTTACTTCTACGGGATATACCGATGACGAAATCACCGATTTCTCGAAATACCGTATACCCACCGGTACGTTCAGCGTGACGCGTGCTTCTGCGTTGTTGAACATGTACCTGATGGCAGTATATGGCCAAGGGCAGTATGTCGAGACGGAGTTCGGCTCGCAACTGTTCTTAAACCAGAAACTTATAGAAGACAAACAACTGAATTTGAGCGACGTGCTGACACGTGCGCAGGCTTTCTTGATACAGATGGCCGGTGTAAAAGACGTGTACACTTCCCAACGGTTGGCTTTGTCTGCGGGAGAGACCGAAATACGCCGTTTGAGGAACAGCTTCAACCAGATGCGTTCGGGAGATATTTTCATTGAAGTATCTCCAGGTTGGAAGGTTGTCAACGAAGAGACGCATGAACAGACCTTGGAAAGGGCTTCATACGTAGGTTTTCCCATTTTCTTTTTTGGGTGTAACGTACGGCCTGAAACGGTAAAGACGCCGGTGACGGTGGATTGTATCGCCCCCACTGTGGCCCGTTTCATGCGTATCCGCGCTCCCAACGCATGTTCCGCAGCCCCTTTATCGGCCGTCCGCTGATGAAGATATTTAAATAATTTTCTATTCTTTTACTTTTTTTGATTAACTTTGCGCAAAGAAGCGCAAAGCGCATCGCGTGAATAAAAAACAAAACAAAATATATGGATATAAACAAGTTTTTGAGCAAGCTTTTCGGGAATAAGTCTACCCGGGACATGAAGTTGATTCAGCCGTTGGTAGAGACCGTGAAAAAAGCTTACCCTGAAATTCAGGCACTCAGTAATGATGCCCTGCGTGCCAAGACGCAGGAAGTGAAAAAGTACGTGCAGTCTTCGGCCGACGACCTCAAGGCTAAAATTGCAGAGTTGAAGGCAAAGGTGGAAGAAATGCCGATTGAAGACCGTTCTTCTCTTTTTTCGCAGATTGACAAGTTGGAGAAAGACGTGTTGGAACGCTACGAACAGGCTTTGAACGAAGTCATGCCGGTGGTGTTCTCCATCGTGAAGTCCACGGCCGAGCGTTTTGCCACTCAGGAAATCGTGGACGTGACGGCCAACGATTTTGACCGCGAGTTGGCGGCAAAGTTCGATTTCGTGGACATTGAGGGCGACACGGCGCATTACCACAACCACTGGACGGCCGGAGGAAACGATACGGTGTGGAACATGATACACTACGACGTGCAGCTTTTCGGTGGTGTCGTGCTGCACCAAGGCAAGATTGCCGAGATGGCGACCGGAGAGGGTAAAACATTGGTGGCAACCCTGCCTGTGTTCCTGAATGCCCTGACCGGAAACGGCGTGCATGTGGTGACGGTCAATGACTATCTGGCCAAGCGTGACTCCGAGTGGATGGGGCCGCTCTACATGTTCCACGGTTTGAGTGTGGACTGTATCGACAAGCATCAGCCCAACAGCGACGCCCGCCGTCGTGCCTATCTGGCCGACATCACGTTCGGAACGAACAACGAGTTCGGTTTCGACTACTTGCGCGACAATATGGCAACGAATCCCAAGGATTTGGTGCAACGTGCACACAATTACGCCATCGTGGACGAGGTCGACTCCGTATTGATCGACGATGCCCGTACGCCGTTGATTATATCCGGGCCTGTGCCTAAAGGCGATGACCAGTTGTTCGAACAATACCAGCCTTTGGTAGAGAAGTTGGTGGGCGTACAGCGCCAGTTGGCTACGCAATATCTGGCCGAGGCCAAGCAGATGATAGCTTCGGGAGACAAGGAAAAGGTGGAGCAGGGATTCCTGCAACTGTACCGTAGCCATAAGGCGTTGCCCAAGAACAAACCTTTGATCAAGTATTTGTCCGAACAGGGAATCAAGTCCGGTATGTTGAAGACCGAGGAAATCTATATGGAAAACAACAACAAGCGCATGCCCGAGGCTGTGGAACCGTTGTATTTCGTTGTGGATGAGAAGTTGAACAGCGTGGATTTGACGGACAAGGGCTTTGCCTGGTTGTCTAAGGCTACTTCCGATCCGGATTTGTTCGTCATGCCAGACATCACGTCGGCCATGTCGGCTTTGGAGGCGGACAAGTCGCTTTCCGACGAAGAGCGCGTGATGAAGAAAGACCAGCTCTATTCCGATTATGCCGTGAAGAGCGAGCGTATGCATACCTTGCAGCAGTTGCTGAAAGCTTACACCATGTTCAACCGCGACGATGAATATGTCATCATCGACGGCGAGGTGAAGATTGTGGATGAGCAGACGGGACGTATCATGGACGGGCGTCGTTGGAGCGATGGTTTGCATCAGGCTGTGGAAGCCAAGGAGCATGTCAAGGTGCAGGCTGCCACCCAGACTTTTGCCACGATTACTTTGCAGAACTACTTCCGCATGTATCATAAGTTGGCCGGTATGACCGGTACGGCCGTAACCGAGGCCGGAGAGTTCTGGGACATCTATAAACTCGATGTGGTGGAGATTCCGACCAACCGTCCGATTGCACGTAAGGACATGAACGACCGTGTGTATAAGACACAGCGTGAAAAGTATAAGGCCGTCATCACGGAAATAGAAGAACTGGTAAAGGCCGGACGTCCCGTTTTGGTCGGTACGACTTCGGTGGAGATTTCCGAGATGTTGAGCAAGATGTTGCAGATGCGTAAGATTCCTCACAACGTGTTGAACGCCAAGTTGCACCAACAGGAGGCGGATATCGTGGCGCAGGCCGGACAAAGCAGTACGGTGACCATTGCCACCAACATGGCCGGTCGTGGTACCGACATCAAGCTGAGCGACGAGGTGAAGAAAGCCGGTGGTTTGGCCATTATCGGTACGGAGCGTCATGAGAGCCGTCGTGTAGACCGTCAGTTGCGCGGTCGTGCCGGACGTCAGGGAGACCCGGGTTCATCCGTTTTCTTCGTGTCCTTGGAGGACAAGCTGATGCGTCTGTTTGCTAGCGAACGGATTTCCAGGGTGATGGACAAGTTGGGCTTTGAAGACGGCGAGATGATTGAACACAAGATGATCAGCAATGCCATCGAGCGTGCCCAGAAGAAGGTGGAAGAGAACCACTTCGGCGTGCGCAAGCGTCTGTTGGAATACGACGACGTGATGAACAAACAGCGTACGGTGGTTTATGAGAAGCGTCGCCACGCCCTGATGGGGGAGCGTATCGGGATGGACATCTCCAATATGATTTGGGACCGTTGCGTGAACATCATCGAGAATAACGACTATCAGGGTTGCAAGGAAGGCTTTATCGAGGTCATGGCCATGGAAGTGCCGTTTACGGAGGACGAGATGAACAGCATGAAGCGTGAAGATTTGTGCGAAAAGGCCTTCCAGGCTGCCATGGAACGTTTCAAGCAAAAGACGGATATGTTGGCTGCTGTGGCCCAGCCTGTCATCAAACAGGTGTATGAGGCACAAGGGCACATGTATGAGAACATCATGGTGCCCGTGACGGACGGACGTCGTATTTATCAGATTTCCACTCCACTCAAAGAGGCTTACGAAACGGAAAGCCGTTCCATCGTGAAGGCTTTCGAGAAGGCCATCATGCTGCATACCATCGACGAGGCGTGGAAAGAGAACTTGCGCGAACTGGACGAGCTGAAACATTCCGTACAGAACGCCAGCTACGAACAGAAAGACCCCTTGTTGATTTTCAAACTCGAAAGCGTGAAGCTCTTCGATGCCATGGTGGACAAGATCAATAACCAGACCGTCAGCGTACTGATGCGTGGACAAATTCCGGTGCAGCAGCCCGAGCAGGTGCGTGAGGCCGAACCGGAACCGGCTCCCCGTCAGGAGAGATACGTGGAATCCCGCGAGGACTTGACCGACCCCAACCAGGAGGCAGCTGCCCGTCAGGATACGCGTGAACCGCAGAAGCAGCAACCGGTAGTGGCTGAGAAGCTTCCGGGACGTAACGACCCTTGTCCTTGCGGTAGCGGAAAGAAATTTAAGAACTGTCACGGACGCGGGTTGTAAATCGGCAGACTGACGATAAGTTGTATTGTCCCCCGGACGGGGTCGGGTTTTCCGGCTGCGTTCGGGGGAAGTTTGTTGTATGGGTACTCTCTTCGGATGTCATGATGTTTTTTTCGCTTCTCTTCCTTAAATTTTGGTACTGGAATGTTTTTCCGATACTGTTTTTTTTGTACCTTTGATATAACTATAGACAAAAATGACAGATTATGAAAGCCACTTCACAGACCATCCAGCAGATTGAACGTGCACTCAGGAAGATTGCAGCCAAATACCCGCAAGGCCGGGAGGATTTGGCCTTGACGGATATCCATCTTCAGGTAAAAGCCGATTCCGGCGAGTTGTTGGCCTTCAACGATGACGATGAAGAGCTGACGCGTTGCGTAGTAGAGCAGTGGATGGATAACGGAGATGAGGATTTCTATGAAGAGATTACGCCCGTGTTGCGCCAGTGTATCCAAAATATGAAAGATACGTTGGAGAACCTGTCCTTATTGAAGCCTTATTCTTTCGTCCTGGTGGATGAGGACAAGGAAACGCTTTGCGACTTGTACCTTGTGGACGATGAGACGGTGATTGTGGACGGTGAATTGCTGAAGGGGTTGGACGAAGATTTGGATGATTTCCTGAAAAAGCTTTTGGAGGAATAAGGTATCCCTTGAACGGACAAAATCGCGATTGGGTGAGGGCAAAGTCAAGTCCGTTTGGGTTTTGCCGGGTGCGAGGATTTATCAAAATGTCAGAATGTCAAATCTCATGGGACGAGAATCGCGTATTTTCGGACAGAAGGCGTTTTGTTCCGTGCGAGGGCATTCTCGCGTGTCGGGGTAAAGGCAGAGTGTAAGCCGTCGGGTGTTTTTCCCGTTTTTTTGTTTCGCCTTTATGTCGAATCATACGAACAGATGCGGATAGGATGTAAGCGAAATGTCGCAATTCCTATCCGTTTGTTTTTTGTTTTTTGGAAACAAAATGAGTTCAAATAGTGTTTTTCGTATGCTTAAAATCTTGTTTGGGGGGCGTTTGGAGCTTGGTTTTAAGTCGTGTGGTATATGTTTTCCGTTCGTTCTGCGCACATCGGAAAATCGCTTTCAGCCAAACGATTTTTCAATCTCTTGAGATTGATTTGCATATATGCAGGATTTATGCGGAAATACACAGCTTCTTTGTATGATTATTCTCTTTTGGGGCTTTATCTGATGCTGTTTTCTCAATTTAAAACAAGCGTATGGGGCTGAAAAAATGTATTTATGTAAAGATATAGAATAAAATGAGATTAAAATGTAAGTAATGACAAGTAGATTTTTTTTTAGATAAAAATAATAGGATAAAACGTAGAATAAAGCAAATTTGAGTATTTTGGCTGACAGTCAGATGATTTGGCATTGATTGGCACAGAATGGCATAAGGCGTAAAAACGGATTTAGGCAGATTGCAGCAACGGATGCTCTTCCAAACCATTACCCGACGCTCAATGCATATTTAACGCTAACGGTCTCTATTTCTGCGTTCTGCGTAGGTTTACATTTTGCCCTTACAACTCCCGTAAACTAATTTTGCACCAAACAAAAAACAAGGATTATGAGGAGTACATTCAAGACAGTCTTCTATGTAAACGGAAGCAAGGAGAAGAACGGAGTTGTCCCTATCATGGGACGCGTGACAATCAACGGGACTATCGCACAGTTCAGTTGCAAACAAAGCATTTCAAAAGAGTTATGGGATGCCAAAGGAAACAGGGCAAAAGGCAAGAGCCGTGAGGCGGTGGCAGTAAACTATGCGCTTGACAACATCAAGGCTCAGATAACGAAGCACTACCAACGGATTTCCGACCGTGAAGCTTTTGTTACTGCCGAAATGGTACGTAATGCCTATCAGGGTATCGGCACGGAATATGAGACACTGCTCCGTGCCTTTGACAAGGAGAACGAAGCGTTTGCCAAACGGGTAGGCAAAGACCGCTCCAAAAGTACATATCAAAAATATTTGATTGTCCGTAAATACGTGGCGGAGTTCATCAGAAAGAAATACAGACGGGCGGATATGGCGATGAACGAACTGACGGAAGAGTTCATCCGCGACTATTGCCTATATTTACGTAACGAAGTGGGACTTACGCAATCTTCCGTGTGGATATACTCCATACCGCTGAAACACATTGTTACCACTGCACACTACAACGGCAAGATACCGAGAAATCCGTTTGCGATGTACCATGTTGACCCTGACCACAAGGAACGGGGCTTTCTGACGGAGGACGAGATACAGGCATTGGGCGCAATCAAGTTGGACAATTCGAATTTCGCACTGGCAAGGGACTTGTTCCTGTTCGGGTGTTGGACGGGTATCTCATTCACAGACATCAAGAATCTGACAACCGACAATATCGTGGAAATGAACGGCACACCTTGGATTGTGTCGAAACGCCAAAAGACAGGTGTACCGTTTCAAATCAAACTGATGGAAATCCCGATGCAGATAATCAAGCGATATGAAGCATTCAGAAAAGACAAACGTCTGTTCAGTATCGGCTTTCTTGACATGATAAACAAACGTATCAAGACTGTGGCGAAGAAATGCGGAATAGAAAAGCCGGTCTCATTTCATGTAAGTCGTCATTCATTCGCAGTTTTGGCTCTCAATTACGGTATGCCGATAGAGAGTGTGAGTAAGATTTTAGGGCATACAAATATCACCACCACACAAATTTATGCGAAGGTGACCAACACGAAACTTGAAAATGACATATCCGCTTTTGAAAATAAGATAAGCGGACGTTTCGCCATATAAATGCACAGTTCATGAAAAGGAAAATAATCACAATGGATGGATATGGCAGGATTGTCATACCGTCTGATACAAGCAATATACGGATGAATGAAATGGAACTGGCAGAATTGTTCGGGGTAATTGCCCCGACACTCCGTGCCGCCATCCGAGCCGTGTACAAGAGCGGAGTATTGAAACCTTACGAAACTGAAGAGCGTATCAAATTGTCCAACGGCTATTATACGGATGTGTACGCCTTGCCAATGGTAGTGGCACTTGCATTTCGTATTAATTCTCCATGTGCCAATATGGTACGCAAATCCCTGTTAGAGAGGTTGTACTTACGAAAAGAAAGACAATTCTTATGGACAATTATACGTAGTAGTGTGTATGAATGTTAGTATGTAAAAATGTATTGTAGGCATACTTATGCAGCCCGAAGAAATGCAACATTCCACTTCTTCGGGCTTTTTCTTTTCGCCATTTTAAGAATGAGATTATCCGTTGTGCTGCATTTCCTTACTTGCCAGTTTCTTTTGCGCCGTTCTGCATAGTTTTACGTATCAAGGTTTTAACCATCTTACCGTAGCTTTGCAACCATGTTTAATCCGCTGCCGATATGATATAGGTGGCACTAAAAACAGTATCAAGAACATGGAAAAGAAAGAAGAATTCATCTGAGTAGGCACTACGCTCTACAAGATTGTAAACCAGCCCCGTCTTGACGGAGGCTATGTGAAGAAACGCATCGCATGGAACACCGAGACCCTGCGGCAGGACTACGGAAAGGACTACATGGCAAGCGTACCGAAGTATGACGGCTTCTGTACCGTACCCGACCATGTAGATTACAAGCCTGTAATCGGGAAGTTCCTTAATCTCTATGAGCCGATAAGCCATGTTCCCGAACAAGGAGACTTCCCCTGCATCTGTTCGCTAGTGGAACACATCTTCGGGGAACAATACGAGTTGGGCATGGACTACCTGCAACTGCTTTATCTTTATCCCATTCAGAAACTACCCATCCTTTTGCTTGTGTCCGAAGAACGGAACACAGGCAAAAGTACGTTCCTGAACTTTTTGAAAGCCATCTTCCAAAACAATGTGACCTTTAACACCAACGAGGATTTCCGCAGCCAGTTCAATTCCGACTGGGCTGGCAAGCTGCTCATCATGGTGGACGAAGTGCTGCTTAACCGTAGGGAGGATAGCGAGCGGTTGAAAAATCTTAGCACCACACTTTCCTACAAGGTGGAAGCCAAAGGCAAAGACCGTACAGAGATAGGCTTCTTCGCCAAGTTCGTGCTTTGTTCCAATAATGAATATTTGCCTGTCATCATTGACGCAGGCGAGACACGCTATTGGGTACGCAAGATTGTGCCGTTACAGAGTGACGATACCGACTTTCTGCAAAAGCTGAAAGCGGAGATACCCGCTTTTCTCCATTTCCTGCAATACAGACAGCTATCTACCGAAAAGGAGAGCCGTATGTGGTTTAACCCGAAACTGCTTGAAACGGATGCCCTGCGGAAGATAATCCGAAGCAACCGTAATCGCTTAGAGATGGAGATGGCGGAACTGCTGCTCGACATCATGGCGAAGATGGAAGTCGAAACGGTGTCTTTCTGCCTGAACGACATCATCCCGTTGCTCGTCTGCTCACAAATCAAGGTGGAGAAGTCGCAGGTTCGGAAAGTGGTGCAGGAGTGTTGGAAACTGACACCTGCGCCCAACGGTCTTACTTATACCGCCTACCAATACGGTGGCATGGACCGTTACCAAACCCGAAGAAGTGTAGGCAGGTACTATACCGTCACGAAAGAATTGCTGGAAAAGCTTTAATATTCTGTTGAATTGTTGAATATAAATAGTAAAATATTGGTTTATAAAAATATACCACCTCAACAAACAACCAACAGCACACAACGGCTGATGAAAAGAAGAAACAACGGCATACTGCTCCACCCTTGCCTTTTCTTTTCGTATCCGTTTGTTGGGCAATACACATTTGTTGAGAAGTGGTTGAAGATATATTATACTGTATATCAAACTATTGCCTTTTTAATTCAACTATTCAACGCTTTTTCAACTTCAACAAGTCCGTGGGAAATAAATTGGGTAAGTATTCTATTCGCAAGTTGGCCGGTCGGACATCCGACCAGCCGACAATGGAAGGAGTATCATATCGGCGAAAAGAAAAGGACTGCCGATAACTGCTGACACCCCACACGGGCTTTTGAGAGCAGAAAAGCCATAGCTCATTAGGGCATTTTCTTCACGCAGTACAAGTACCGCTAAAAATGCCCCAATGAGCCAACGGAGTTACACCCCTCTGGACACCCCGTTTGCTTTCAATGAAAGCAGCAAGTTGTCCTTTGGGTTACCCAAAGGCTCATGAGTTACTCCAAAGTCGGAACTCTATTTTTCAATGGTAGCAAGTTTGTGTTTTGGGCATACCAAAACCACTTGCCGCCATCCCGTCGGTCTTTACAGGATGAATCAAATCGCTCTCTCTATCGTCATTTCGACTTTTCGCTTTGCTTCATTTAACAACTCTTTACTCTCCTTTCTTAATCTGAAGCTATCTTGAATTTTTCGTGTAATTTCACGTTGAACAGGCATTGGTAATACAGGAACAACAACATTTTCGATTTCCGAGGGCTTCCAATGTTGAATGATAGAGCCTCCTGCATCCCGTTCTGCCTGTAAGCGCACTACTGGGGAATTAAGTACTAATGTAAGGTAATCGGGCAACACATCTGAACTTTTCAATGACAGATGGAGTATTGCCCCGGATGTGATGATATCAAGAGGTTCGTCCACTTTGTAAGCTATGCCGACACTTCCGTCTTTTGAAAGCAGTATGGTATCTTTCTGGGGGCGTATCACGTCGTGGTAATCTTCCGCATTCAGGTGTATGGTTGTATCAGACAATCCGAATTTTGACAGGTCGGAAACCCTGATGAACGGCACACCTATTTCCCTGTAGGCATCACTGCCCGGTTCAATGGATTTGCGTATATCCGTCAGTTTTCCGATTGTGGATGTTGCAAATCTGTTTAAATGGGAAAACAGGTAATCATACTTGGGATGATAATACTCCGCATCAAGACGTCCGCTTGATAAGAAGCTGTCTGACAATTTTTTATAAGCTTTGACGGTTTTGTTCTCATCTTCAGTTTCAGGCAATACTCCGATTTCAGTAAGTAACAACCATGCCGCATGTCTTTCTTTTTGGAGAATTGCATTTTGTAATTTATTGAATATCAGTAAATTACCCCCCCCAATTTCTATTGCTTGTTCTACTGTAACCTTTGCATTTTCAAGCAGTTTCATTGCTTCTTTTCGCAAGGTAAAGCTCCTTTGCACATGTCGGGCTATTTGGTCTTGTACCTCTTGCCGTATGATGGGAACGGGCAGTTTTTCTAATTCGGGTTTGCTGATGGCTGTGAGAATTGTACCCGAACATCCTTTTTTCATCAATTGCTGGATGGGCAGCGATTTGAAAAGCGTCAGCAATGTTTCGGGATTGAGTTTTGAAGATTGCAGTACATAAAAACCTGTGGAACAAAGTGCGCCTTCGTAATCATCCGTTACCAATGCACAACTGTCCAATGAACCTTCAATAGAGGAAACTATCACATCTCCTTGATGCACTATGCGTCTTGCACGGGTCGGCAGGTTTTCTCCGTCTTGAATGTCACATCCCGTTATCTCACCTGATTTGCCGATGTTGGCAAGCTCAATGTATTTATAGCGCACACCAGCCTCAGGTGTATAATTGATGTCCTTAATGTTACAAGCATTACTCAATGGCTCATAACCATTGGTATAGGATTGCACAAGCCTACAATAATCCTCGTATTTCGGTAAGTAATATTCAGCGTCAAAGCGTCCTGTTTCAAGGAAAGACTTTTTCAATGTCTTTATATTGTATGCGTCCGGGTTGGCGGCAAATTCGGTCATGCCCAAGCATTCCAAAAGATAAGTTTCAGCAGAGGAATATAAAGACTTAGCTTTATCAGATAATGTTTCAGACTTTTTTACCCAATTAGAAATCTGAGATTCTATCGATTGAGGAATAACAGGTACAACTAATTCCTTAATCAAGGACATATTTATATTAGGTTGTCCTGTTATTGTTTTAAATCTGTTTATTTGGTTCTGTCCAAATTTTGTATTTAGAAAAGTACTTACAAAATAAGGATTAACATTTTCTTTTAGTCGAACCTTCGCTATAGCTTGATTAGAACTGCATACAAAATCTTTGTTATATACAGCGACGCGCCCCAAATATTCTCCAGCCATTGTTATGAGCAAATAGTTGCGCTTGCAATGTGACTTGTACAACATTTTATGACTTTCCGAATCTACATATCTAAGTGAGTTCCAATCTATATAATTTTGTCGCACATTTTGAGTCATAAGAAACGGGATACCTTCATCCACAAATCTAATATCATTACAAAGAGAATATGCTCCAAAGTTTTGAACAAAAACGGAAATGCTACCAATAGTCTGTGTCTTAAATTTATTGATTGTGTTTTCAGATGCAAGATATTCTTTTTTATAAGTATTTGCATCTATACGAAAATCTATAATATTTTCACAGATAGATAGTTTAATTTCTGCTATTTCCAGCCCCTCCAACAAAGCCCTGTACTTTACTTCGTCAAAGGGGCATCCGCGAAAAAAGACAGACCCTCTTTCTTTGCAAATTCGGCAAAAGCCTCGGCTATGCCGTCTTGCGTCAATCCATCATGGTTGAACAAGTCATGTTTTACAATCAGATGCCCGTGTGTGTCAAGTAACGGCACGTTGTTTCCATCTGCATCTGTCGTGTTCCGATAAATTTTATTGCCGCTGTTGTCCTTGCTCGGCTCTTGCATGGTGGCAAAGAAGATATTGTAGTCTTCTACTTTCGGACAAAGCACATCATCCCATTTTTGGACGAACAGAATGCTCGTTTTAGTACCTGTGTGCGGTTTGAACACGTTACCATGCAATCCCACAACAGCAAGTATGCGACAACGGTCGGCAATGTATTCACGCAATGCCTTGTCACTACTATTATTAAAACGTCCTTGTGGCAGGACTATCGCCATACGTCCGCCTGGTTTCAAGAAGTCAATATTACGTTCTACAAACAATACATCACGGCTCATGTTGGAAGCCTGTTTCAGTTTTGTTTTACGGAACGTGCCGTCTGCCATTTGGTAAACCGTTTCGCCACTATTCACCAATGTCTCGGGAAAGGTCGGCTCTCCTTTGATAATCGTTGCTCCTTGTGGCGCATTTTTCAGTTTCTCTAACGAAACAGAACGGCTCAAATCGTATTTGGCAAGTATCCGGCTTTCCTTTACATCTCCTGCAAACGGAGGATTTGCCATTACAATGTCAAATGTGAAATCACGGTTGCTGTTCTTTTCGGCTCTTATCTTTTTGAGCTTCTTCCAACCTTCTGAATAAGTGTCGCTCCAAATTTCGTCTTTCACGGTTTCATTCCACCGCTCATAGTCAAGCGTATTCAGGTGCATCACGTTTGTTTGACCATCACCTGCAATCAAGTTAAGGGTTCTCGCCACACGCACAGCTTTTTCGTCAAAGTCAATGGCAAACACGTTGTTCTGCACATAGTCACTGCACTCGGCGGGCTTTTCTTCCAAAGTGAATAGATGGCTGCGTTGCAATCCTTTTGCTTCCAAGATGTTTTGCCATACATAGAAAATAGTGTGGACCGGGAATCCACAACTGCCTGCCGCCGTGTCTATCATTTTTTCGTCCGCCTTCGGGTTAAGCATCCTTACGCACATGTCTATTACGTAACGAGGTGTGAAATATTGTCCTTTTTCTCCTTTACTACTCTTATTGATAAGATACTCAAAGGCTTCATCAACCACATCAAGGTTGGAATTGAACAACTTAACATCTTGTAGAGAAGCTACACAGACAGAAAGGTGTGACGGAGTAAGCAATATCTTGGCATCTTCTGTGAACACACCCGGCCATTTGTCTTTTGCTTGGTCGAAAAGCGTTTGTAACTTTTCTTTTAACTCGGTTTCTGTATCGCCGTAATTACGAAATTCAAGGTTGCGGTCGGGTTTGCGTCCGCTCTCCATTTCGTCATAGAGCTTAGTGAAGATAAGTTTGAAAACCTCCTCAAACACATCCACACCTGCATTTGCCAAGACCTCGTCTTCCATTTCAAGAATAAGGTCTTTCAATGATTTACGCTCAGTTACTAATTTGTCCTTCTTAATGAGGTCGGCTATTTTCCACCGTTCTGAAAGAATATTCGAAAGTTTTTGGTCAGCGCGGGGGAGCATACTCAAATCCTCAAAATAATTCGGGTCTTTGCGGTGATAGTAGGAAATTTGCCGACCGTTGCTCCATACACCGATGGGCGCACCTGTAGCATTGCAATAACTTTTCAACTGCTCCTTACCGTCTTTCAACTTCGGCTTTTTCAATTCCACAATGATATACGGGCTTGTAGTTTGCTGTTTGTCGAAAACAACAATGTCTGCCCGTTTCTTTTCCCTACCGAATGTCACTTCAAATTCAAGTGCTATTCTTGAAACGGGATAGCCTAAATCCTGTGTAAGTACCAACAGATATAATTGACGCACTATTTCTTCGGGAGTCAACTTTATTTCTTTTTTACGCACCAAACACGTAAGGTAATAATCCACACCTTTTTTCGATGTCCGTTCTGTTACGCGATTTTCCAACTCCGAAATTTGATTTTCCGAAAACAGACTGAGGTCATATTCAGTTCCTTTGATTATATCTGTCAGTTTCATTTATGCAGTCTTAAAATTATTTGCTATTCGTAATTTGTTTGTTTGACACAAGAAGCTCCCGAACATCAACATCCAAGATGTCGGCAATCTGGTATAATACAGGAATGGGAGGCTGCACCTTATTCGTAGCATACAGATTGACCATATTAAATGTCTTTCCAAGTTTGTTTGCCAATTCTGTTTGGCTAATGCCCTTAACTTCCAATACCTCTTTTATTCGGTTCATATTCGCATTCTTTTGTCTGACGGTTACAAAAGTACAAAATTTTATTTGGTATATTGCTTATTTCTCAAAAGAAAGCGCTAATTTTGTGAATAGAATAAGAGTTGTTTGACAGAAATACACCGCATATTGCAGAATTTGCGACTGTTGCCAAGTCATTACCTCATTCTTTGAGAAAAGCCCATAAGTAGCTTATTTCTAATTTATTCCTGTTTTTATATCGGATTTTTGATAAAAACGGTAAATACAAGAGGTGGATTTAATTTTATATGTATTTTATTTGGTGTTTTCCTCTTTTTTTTATTCTTTTGTAGTATGCCTTTATTGAAAAGGTAAGTTGCACTTGAGACTGAATATATGTGATTTGTTAATTGTATCAAAGTTTTTTAAGATGAAATTATATATTAGATTATTTGTCAATAAGTTGAAATGTAGAATTTGTTTAAATTCTACACGGCGAATTTTAATGTTATTATTGTTTTCATTGTCGTATATGTTTATTTCTTGTGAAAAGCGAGTTTTTAATGAAGAGAGGGTTGTAAAACTACCTTTGGATGAGATGGTTTTATTATCTGATAATGTTTATGCGGACTCTACGTTTACTGTGCTTTTGTACTATGATACGTTATCCTGTACAAGTTGTGTTTTTAAGGATTTGTATATATGGAAGAACCTGCTAAAAGAATATGATAGCATTCAAATATGTACGATTTTTAATTATCCTACATTGAGAATAAAGGAGTTGGAGATGGCAAACAAAGTTGAAAATATTGATGTTCCTTTGTTTGTGGATACAATGGGGATTTTTTGTAAATATAATACGGATAATATTGATTTGTCGGGAGGTAGAGCTTTTCTAATAAGTGAGGATAAAAGATATGTTTTATTTGAAGGAGATCCTCTAAGAAGAAAAAAAGACGAAAGGAGATTGTTTAGTATATTAGGAAATATATTGCAAAAAAGAAGAATCCAGTGAAATGCTAGTTTGATATAATTGTTTAACTTTAAAATTACTAAGATGAAAAGAAATGTAAAAGTATTAACGGTCTTGGTCGTTGTGGGTGTGTCTGTTTTTGGAATGTATAAAACGTATGTGAAAAAAGTGGATACTTCTAGTCTTCTTCTTGAAAGAATAGAGGCTTTGGCCGATGGAGAGGGTGACGATGGGAGAATTGACAACGCGATGGAAAGTCGATTTCAATGTGGGACACCAATGAATGGATCGCCTTGTACGACAACTGTCATAACTTGCCCAGGGGGAGGGACTGGTTGTACTCCAAGAAAGTGCCCTTATCATGGTTGATGTGAATTTGAAGAGTGAAGTAAATGTATATGGAAAATGTATCTTTCCATATACATTTTTGTGTATATAAAAATTAAAATTTTCTTAGATAATAAAGAAAGAACTATGAGAATAAAGTGTGGGTGGGTATGGTGTTTCGTGGCATCATGCCTGATGGTGGCTTGTACGGAGAAAAAGAAAGATTTCGTTCCCGATGAAGTCGTTCAAATGGATATGGTCGATGGTTGTATAGGCGAAGTGTTGGACACGGTGGTATATTTGCCGTTGGAATTATCGGAAGGTGCAACTTTGTCAAGAGTAAATAAGCTATGGTCAGATGATAGTTTGTATTTCTTGGCTGACTTCAACTATTCGAAGATTGCGGTATATGCACACGACGGAAAACTGAAGTATGTGTTGAACAAACGGGGACACGGTCAAGGAGAGTATTTGGAAATCAGAAATTTTACGGTAGATGGCGACAAGCTTTATGCCATAGATAACTTTCAACATCAAATTAATATTTATGAAAAGAATACAGGTACGTATGTTGAATCGAAACCGACGGATGTCATAGCTTCCGACATCGTGGCGTTCGGTAAAGACGGTTTTCTGTTGTCGGCCATACCGAACGGGCAGGATTGGGCTATGGAACAGTCTAAGAATTTGGTATTCCAGACTGACGGGGACTTTAAGGTGAAAGACGCTTATTTCCCTTATGAAGAGGATTATTGCGAACCTTTGAGCCGTTATTCCTATTTTTCGGCAACGGATAGCAGTGTCATCTTCAGTTCGTTTCGATTCGATGGTTTGACGGAAATCATGAAGTCCGGGAAGCAGGCAGTCCATTCAGTCCTGATGGATTTGAAGCACCCTATTCCGGAAGGGCTGCGGGCGAAGATAGAAAGTTATGACGGTTCGTCGCCTTACGAGTTTGTGGCTCAGACCCCGGTGGTGTGCAGGCAATATTGGTTTGTGGATGTGACGAAGGACAAGAAAAGCGAATGTTATGTGTATGACAGGCACGCAGGTAAGCTTTACGGAAACGACAGGCAGGCGACGGACAGGATGGCGTTCATCGTGGGGAGTGATGACCGCCATTTCATTGGCCATGTGCCGGACAAGGCCTATTACGAAGAATTGGTGAAATTCGGGCTTCACAGGGCGGACAGCCTGACAGAGGCACGTTTGGAACAAGGGGGAAGCGCGTTGGTCTTATATCGGATGAAATAGGAACATTCCGAAAGGCAGAAATCCCCTCCATTTATCATGACGATAAGGTGGAGGGGATGGTTTTATATAGTATAAAGTTAAGGTCAGAACAGGCTCCACGAGACGGTGAGTCCGGCCATGACGATGGCCACCATCGACATGAGCTTGATGAGGATGTTCAGGCTTGGGCCGGAAGTGTCCTTGAACGGGTCGCCCACGGTGTCGCCCACCACGGTGGCACGGTGTACCTCGCCGCCCTTCCCGCCGAAATTACCTTCTTCGATATATTTCTTGGCATTGTCCCAGGCACCACCGGAGTTGGCCATGAAGATAGCCAACACGAAACCGGCCGACAAGCCGCCGACCAAAAGGCCGATGACGCCCGGCACGCCGAATACCAGTCCGGTAACGATGGGAGCCACGATGGCCAGTAGCGAAGGGAAGACCATTTCACGTTGTGCGCCTTTGGTGGAAATCTGCACGCAACGGGCATAATCCGGTTCGGCTTCTCCGCTCAGGATGCCCTTGATTTCACGGAACTGCCGCCGCACTTCCTCTACCATGTGGGCCGCTGCACGCCCTACGGCGTTCATGGTCAACCCGCAGAAAAGGAAAGCCATCATGCTGCCGATGAACATGCCCGAAAGGACTTTCGGGTTCATCAGCGTCACGTCATAGTAGGTCATGAAGTCGGTGAACGAAGCATCATGTATGGCCAACGTGTCGCCGTTCGGCAGGGTCAGTACAGTTTCGCCCAAGCGCGTCAGACCGATGCGGATTTCTTCGATATAGGATGCTAACAATGCCAGTCCCGTCAGGGCTGCCGAGCCGATGGCAAAGCCTTTGCCGGTAGCTGCCGTGGTGTTACCCAACGAATCCAAAGCATCCGTGCGTTTGCGCACGGCCTCGCCCAGTCCGCTCATTTCAGCGTTTCCGCCCGCGTTGTCGGCTATGGGGCCGTAAGCGTCCGTGGCCAAGGTGATGCCCAAGGTGGAGAGCATGCCCACGGCGGCGATACCGATGCCGTATAGCCCCATGCTCACGTTGGCAAAGTCGAACCCTGCAGCCAGCCAATAGGAAAGGATGATGCCGATGACGACGGCTATCACCGGAATGGTGGTGGACACCATGCCCAACCCGATACCGGATATGATGACCGTGGCCGGGCCCGTTTTTCCGCTCTCAGCCAACAGTTGGGTGGGGCGGTAGGACTGTGACGTGTAATATTCCGTGGAGCGTCCGATGACGATACCTACCAAAAGCCCGATGACCACGGCAAACGAAATGTTCAGCCAGTTGTCTATCTGCAACACCCAAAGGATAAGGAAAGTCGCCACGACAATCAAGGCAGAACTCAGGTTCGTGCCTACGGACAGGGAGTTGAGCAGGTCTTTCATGCCTGCGTCTTCCTTGGTGCGCACGGAAAATATGCCTAAAATGGAGAGCAGGATGCCCACTGCGGCTATCAGCATCGGGGCAATGACCGCCTTGAACTGCATGTCCACGTCGCCTCCTGCCATGAATGCAGCGGCACCCAATGCGGAGGTGGCCAGGATGGAACCGCAATAAGACTCGTACAGGTCGGCCCCCATACCGGCCACGTCGCCCACGTTGTCGCCCACGTTGTCGGCTATCGTGGCCGGGTTGCGCGGGTCGTCCTCCGGGATACCGGCTTCCACCTTGCCTACCAAGTCCGCACCCACGTCAGCCGCTTTCGTGTAGATGCCGCCTCCCACACGGGCGAACAGGGCCTGCGTGCTGGCTCCCATGCCGAAGGTCAGCATGGTGGTGGTAATCATGCAGAGTTTGGCTGTCGGGGCGTAGATGTCGGCAGGGATAAAGGCATCCAAAAGGAGATACCAGAAAGAGATGTCGAACAGGCCGAGTCCGACAACGACCAACCCCATGACCGCACCGCTGCGGAAAGCCACGCGCAGTCCTTTGTTCAGGGAGTTACGGGCAGCGTTGGCTGTACGTGCCGATGCGTAGGTAGCCGTTTTCATGCCCAAAAAGCCGGAAAGTCCGGAGAAAAAACCACCGGTGAGGAAGGCTATCGGTACCCACGAGTTTTGCAGGTTGAAGCCATAGGCCATGACCGAAAACAGCACGACGAGTGCCAGAAAGACCAGTCCCACGATTTTGTACTGTTGTTTCAGGTACGACATGGCACCTTGGCGCACATGCGAGGCGATTTTCTGCATGGCCGGTGTGCCTTCACTCTCTCTCATCATCTGGCGGTAGAAGTACCAAGCCAGCAGCAATGCCAACAAGGATGATACGGGAATCATCCAAAACAGGAGATGCTCCATAGTAAAATGTGTTTTTGAGTTAACGATATGTTATTGTCGTGGGCTAAGGTAGTGAAAAGCGGGGTTCGGACAAAGAAAACTCTGTTAAAAAAGCACTTGGTTTGATTTTATGGATGAATAGGGGGAGTTGGAAATAAAAAGAACCGTTTGCATGCTTGGTAGGGCGTGCAAACGGTTGCTTCCAATAATAGTGGTGAAGGGCTTTACTTCTTCAACTTGGCCAAACTTTCTTTCAAAGCCGCGATTTTGCTTTCGGCATCGGCTTGTTTCTTGCGTTCCATTTCCACCACGGCAGTGGGGGCGTTGGCTACGAAACGTTCGTTGGAAAGCTTTTTCAAGACACCTGCAAGGAAGCCTTCCAAGTGTTTCAGTTCGGCTTCTTGTTTGGCGATTTCCGCTTCCACGTCTATCAGGTTGCCCAACGGTACGGCATATTCCGTCGTGCCCACCATGAACGAAGCCGTGCCTTCGCCTTTCTGTACCACAGTGTTGACGGCACTCAGATTGCCCATTTTCTTGATGACACCTTCAAAGTCTGCTTCCGGATTCCCGCCCACGACTTCCAATGTCAATGCCTCTTTCGGGGCGATGTTCTTTTGGTTGCGTACGGTACGCACGCCGGCCACGATGCTTTTTACGTTTTCGACATGGGAGATAAGTGTGGCATCGTCTTCCGTAGGTGCAGCGGTGTGGAGCGGTGAAATCATGATGCTCTCACCCGGCAGGCGGTCATAGATGTGTTGCCAAAGTTCTTCGGTGATGAAAGGCATGAACGGGTGCAGGAGTTTCAACAGCGTGTCGAAGAACGACAAGGTCTGTTCGTACGTCTTGTTGTCGATGGGCTGTCCGTAAGCCGGTTTGACCATTTCGAGGTACCAACTGGAGAACTCGTCCCAGAACAGCTTGTACACGGCCATGAGGGCCTCGCTCAGACGGTACTTCTTGAACAAGTCTGCCACTTCCCTTGCTGTGGTTCTCAGCATGGCATCGAACCAACGTGTGGCGATGGCTGCCGTTTCCGGTTGCGCGATGTCGGCCGTCTGCCAGCCTTTCACGAGGCGGAAGGCGTTCCATATCTTGTTGTTGAAGTTGCGGCCTTGCTCGCAGAGTGCGTCGTCGAACAGGATGTCGTTACCTGCCGGGGCGGACAGCATCATTCCCATACGTACGCCGTCAGCACCGTATCGTTCTATCAAATCGAGCGGGTCGGGGCTGTTACCCAACGACTTACTCATCTTGCGTCCTAATTTGTCGCGCACGATGCCGGTGAAGTACACGTTCTTGAACGGCATCTTCCCTTCGTATTCGTAGCCTGCCATGATCATGCGCGCTACCCAGAAGAAGATGATGTCCGGACCCGTTACGAGGTCGGACGTGGGGTAATAGTAGTTGAGTTCTTCGTTGCCCGGATGGTTGATGCCGTCGAACAGCGAAATCGGCCATAACCAACTGGAGAACCAAGTGTCCAATGCGTCCTCGTCCTGACGTAGGTCGGATGCAGTCAGGTTGGTGTCACCGGTCTTCTCCTTGGCCCGTTCGAGTGCTTTTTCGGCGGTCTCGGCCACCACGAATCCGCCTTGCGGCAGGTAGTAGGCCGGGATGCGGTGTCCCCACCACAACTGTCGGCTTATGCACCAGTCTTTGATGTTCTCCATCCAGTGACGGTAAGTGTTTTTGTATTTGGCCGGATAGAACTTGATTTCGTCCTTCATCACCGGCTCCAAAGCGATTTGCGCCAAGTGTTCCATCTTCAGGAACCATTGCATGGAAAGCTTCGGTTCGATGGGCACGTTGGTGCGTTCGGAGAAGCCCACCTTGTTGGTATAGTCTTCCACTTTCTCCAACAATCCTGCTTTTTCCAAGTCGATGCAGATTTGCCTGCGCACGTCGAAACGGTCCATGCCCACGTACATCCCGGCAGCCTCGCTAATCGTGCCGTTGTCGTTGAAGATGTCGATGGAAGGCAGGTTGTATTTCTCGCCCAACATATAGTCGTTCACGTCGTGTGCCGGTGTCACCTTCAGGCAACCCGTTCCGAACTCGATGTCCACATAGTCGTCTTCGATGACGGGGATACAGCGGCCTACCAGAGGCACAATCACCTTTTGTCCTTTCAGCCACGTGTTCTTCGGGTCGTTCGGGTTGATACACATCGCCGTGTCGCCCATGATGGTTTCGGGGCGCGTGGTGGCTACCACGGCATAGCGTCCGCTTCCGTCCGGTTGGCCGTTTTCATTGGCTACCATATATTTCAGATAGTACAGCTTGCTGTGTTCTTCCTTGTAAATCACCTCTTCGTCCGAGAGGGCTGTCAGGGCTTTCGGATCCCAGTTCACCATGCGCACGCCACGGTAAATCAATCCTTTGTCGTACAGGTCGCAGAATACCTTGATGACGCTTTCGCTCCGTTTCTCATCCATGGTGAAGGCCGTGCGATCCCAATCGCAACTGGCTCCCAGTTTACGCAACTGTTTCAGGATAATGCCACCGTGTTCGTCCGTCCATTCCCAGGCATATTTCAGGAACTCTTCGCGGGTGAGATCAGTCTTCTTGATGCCCTTTTCCGCCAAACGGTTTACCACCTTGGCTTCGGTGGCGATGGAAGCATGGTCGGTACCCGGCACCCAACAAGCGTTCTTACCATCCATACGGGCGCGGCGCACGAGGATGTCCTGAATGGTTTCGTTGAGCACGTGCCCCATGTGGAGCACCCCCGTCACGTTGGGGGGCGGGATGACTACCGTATAAGGTTCTCGTCCGTCGGGTTTAGAACTGAAAAGCTTGTGGTCGAGCCAGTATTGGTACCATTTGCCCTCTACGTCGGCCGGATTGTATTTACTTGCTAATTCCATTGTATATAACGTTTTTATGTATTTCTTTTTAGGACTTGCAAAGTTACATAAAAAAGGTTATATATGCCGGAGTTTGGGACAATTAAATTACGGTAAATACCTTTGTGTACTCGGTAAATTCCGTTCGGTCGGTCAAGTATCTCATTGCAGTTCTTTTCCGATGATGGTGCCATTTTTACCTTCTTTACAAATATACGGCTTGCCGTCTTTGAAATAGCAGATGTCGTTACTACCACCGTATAGGGTAGTGGATTTTAGCATAAAGAAACTGCCATCGTCAGACTCTTGGATGGCATAGTCCATTTTATTGGACATTTTTCCGTCCTTAAAATATTTACCAACAGTCCACTTGATGGCCTTGTACCGTCTTACCGTTTCGTCGGCAAATTTCTGTCCGTGTACTTCCTTGATGCCGTTGTACATGTAGAGGTTGTCTTCTTTCTTAAAATTGCTTCGGTCTTGATATTCTGCCCCATAGTAAATGTGGCTTGTTTCATTCAGGCAGACTACACCTTTCGATGCCCGATAATGTTGTACGTGGTCTGTACTATCTTTGAATGCTTCTATTACAGGAAAGTAACGGATATTCCGTAGTGATTTGGTGGAAACTGCGACACTTTTATCCTTTTGTCGTGTTTCATATTTTTGGATTTTGCTTAAAATGGTGTCGCGAGCACCTTCTGTGATGGGGGTGTACAGGCTTCCTCCCGGCAGTAGGGCGGCTGCTTGAAGGGCATATACTGGCAATGCCTTAGGGGCGGTGGCTGAAGGTTCTTTCGCCGTAGTATTTGTATTTACGCAAGAACATAAAATGCTGATGGTAAATGATGATATGAAGATGAATAAATAGTATCTCATAGCTTTGTTGGTAAAATAGGATTCATTTGCTATAAATCCCGTAATGGTTCATTCAAAATGTATTATGTTATGTATTTCTTTTAGGACTTATGGGGAGTGAACAAGTTCATATAGATAAAGGTTGAGGCCATTAAATCGTGGAGGACACAAATGTGTCCTCCTTGAAAGGCGTTCCCGGTAAGAACCTTATTGCAGTTCTTTTCCGATGATGGAACCGTCGTCATCTTTCTTGCAGATGTACGGTTTGCCGTCTTTGAAATAGCAGGCATTGATGCTACGGCCGTATGGTGGTGAAATGTGTTTTAGGAGGAAGAAACTACCGTCATCAGACTCTTTGATGGCATAATCAATATCATCATTTAGCCCTCCACCAGTATATGAATATGAAATAGTCCATTTGTTCGCCTTGTACCGCCTTACCATATCATCGGCAAATTCTTGCCCGAGCACTTCTTTTACGCCATTGTACATGAAAAGGTTATCTTCTTTCTTAAAGTTGCTCCGGTCGTGGTAATAAGCTATATAGTAAGTAGGAATAGTTTCATCCACACATACAACGTCTTTGGATGGCCGGTAATAGGTTTTGCCGTTCTCACTGAATTCTTCCACTATAGGGAAGTAATGGAAATCTCGTTTAATTTGGGCGGTAAAGATTGGATTCTTTCTTTTTTGTTGGTTCTCGATTCTTCGGATTTTGCTCAAAATTGTGTCACGGCCGCCTTCGGTGAGCGCGGTGAATAGGCTTCCACCCGGTAACAGGGCTTTGGGTTGAATGGCATGTACGGGGGACACTTTAGGGGCGATGGCTGTAGGTTCTTCAGCCGTAATGTCAGTATTTACACAAGAAGATAAAATACTGATTCCAAACAATAATATGAAAATGGATGAATTATATCTCATAGCTCTATGAATTTAATGTTATACTAATAAAAAAGACTTATAAGACTTATTTGCTATACACCGCGTCATAACTCATTAAGTCGTCCCAACTTATATCATGTATATGACAATCAGATGGATCCATTATCGTTATGGAACTTGAGCGGTCGTACCAATCTTTATTATAATATTGAGAGCGTACGAATACGACGCAATGTCCAAATTCTCCGTCTGCTTTTTGCAATAAAACGGGAGAGGATATGTATTCGTTTGGATCCATCAGTTGTTTCGCAAAAGTCGTACCGCTGACATTGTTATATCCTTCCGATTCAAAGAAGCGGTTGTCTCCTCCTGCCACTCCGAACTTTGAGAAAGTTTCTTTGGAAGTGCATGTCGAGTTAGAATTATTATTGAACATCTCCATCGCAGCTTTGTATTTGTCATCAGGAATGTAAGATGAACCATAGACGTTGTAGTCTTTTCCAACTAAGAAATTGTGGATATAGTTAAAACAATGCGTACATTGCTCCGTACCGTCTACCGCTTCCATGGAGGCATAGACGCACCAAGCATCACCATCTTGTACAACATCGTCTACCTCCTCACTAAAGTCCACCTCTTTGGTCAAGGTGTCTTCTTCCCACTCGAAAGGAAATAAGGGCTGTGCTCCTGCCATTAGAATAATGATTAAGCTGAGAATTTTCTGTTTCATAAGCGTCCGTTTTTTAATAAACAAAAATAGCCTTTTTTCACCCCCTTGTTCTTGTAGGGCTGAATGCCAACTACATCTTTATCTCCTGAATTTGGCAATTATAATGAAATGTTTTAGGATAGACAAGAAAATAGGTATAAAAAACATGATTTTAATATATATTACATATCAACGCGATTCTTCTTTATAAAAACTAATAAGGAGATGGAGGTTCAAGAATAAAATGTTACCTTTGGATGTTTAATTAGTGATAAAATGGAAATAAAACACAGGGCGCATCCTACGATTCCGGCTCGGGGCAGGAAGAGGTTCGTGATTCATCATGAAAAGTTGTATCTTGCCGTACACCGATATTTAACGACAAGGTGGTTCCGCTATACGGTCTTGTTTTTCATTGTCGGGGCGATTTTCTCCGTGATTTGCAGTTCTTTCGAGTCCTCTGCACCTTATCGCCTGCAATTATACAGCTTTTGTTATTTGGCCTCCTTCGTCTTTACGGTCGAATATGTGTTGCGCATCATAGCAGCTCCTGTCCAATATCGTCAGTATCGTGCTTGGCGTTCCCGTTTCAGGTATTTGTTTTCGTTTTATGGTTTGATAGATTTTGTGGCTGTCATCCCCTTTCTCATCATTTACCTGTATCGGGAGACCATCTTTGTACATTTGGCGGTACTGGCCTACATCTTAATGATTTTTAAGTTGATACGCTATTCCCGCTCGTTCCAACTTATCGGACGTGTGTTGCAGATGGTGAAGGATGAATTGATAACGGCTTGTACGGCTTGTGGCATCCTCTTAGGGTTTTCGGGCATCCTGATGTACTATATCGAACACGAGGCACAACCCGAAGCCTTTGCCAATATCGGCGACGGTTTTTGGTGGGCTGTGGTGACGTTCACCACCGTGGGTTATGGGGATGTCTATCCGGTTACGGCATTGGGACGGTTGCTGAGCGGTGTGATTTGTATGGTAGGCATTGCGATGATAGCCATTCCCACTGGTCTTATATCTTCGGCTTTCATGAGTTTGATTCAAGAAAAGAAACGGAAGGAGGAAGAAGAACACAAAAACTGATTTCCGGAAAAGGGATTTTCATCCTCTACGTTGCCCGTCTTTTTGTCCTCTTGAAAGCGGAAAATCGTTTGGCGCGCATTTTTGAGGGATTTCTTTTGAGCATTGTTGTCTCTTTTTGAATTTCTGTTCTGGCTTGATTTGCTGTTTAAACCGTTATTTGGGTTGATTATTAAAAAAGTGCTGTATCCGATATGTGTTATATCATCACAACTTGTCTAACTTTCGTTAAATATATTAAATGAGTGATGGGCTGAATGCTTATTAGCATCCGTTTCTCATATTTGTTTCTATTTTTAGCCATCTTAAAAATAAGGTTTATGAAAGAAAAAATAATTTATGTGTTCATGTTGTTGATAGTCATCGTTTCTTGTACGGAAGAGGAGTCGTTTGACGAATATGGCGTCAGGATATTAAAAAAGAATGGAGTCGTTTTTGCGATGGATTCGAGATTGTCACTCAATTTAGATGGTACAAACGACTATATGGGCGTAAGGAAAGAGAATGTGTTGACGTTTCCGGAAGGGGAATATGACGGATGGCGGTATTACGTGATAGGGAATATCGGGGCAGAACCGAATTATAAAATAATCGATGATCCGTCTATCCATTATACAGAAGGTATCATATATGCCGATGGAGAGGTGAGTCAGAAGGTGGTACCCCGTATTTTCTTGTCCATTCCTGGGGAATGGAAGTTTAAGTTAGTCGTCCAAAATGAGAAAAAGGATACCATTAGAGTCTCAAAGGTGGAAAACGTAGAGGTGTGGTTTCCGGAGCCATTAGAAATTGAAGCAGCACTGTCAGATGACATGTATGAGGCTTGGAATGAAACTTTGGAAGATGCCAGTGAAATGGGAAGGAGGGAAAAGTCTTTTTGGATATATGCAGTGGCAAAAAATGGTGAGGTCTCGGTGCAGAGAGATGAAATCAAAGATGGGCCATAGATTATGAATTGTGACGAAACCGCCCATACGGATTTTACTGCTCCTGAAATCATTTCTCCATTGGATCCTTTGGATGAGGCTTGGTATCCTATCGGTTTTTTCCATACACATACCCCGTTGACTTATTGTCCACCGGAGGCGCATCGGGGAGTGGGGTTTTCCGGTGGGGATATACAAGCCGTGGGTGCGCACGGTATCGCCTTTTATCTTTATGATTATAGTGCAGACTTTGAGGGGGAGATATATGGTGGCCATGATTTGCATCAGGCTGCTAAACTTTATTACGAGAATTGTGAAGAACGTCGTCCGACTCCGAAAAGTTGGGCGGATTTGGACACTTATTGAATGGGATTATGAGAAACGGAGTTAAAGTGATATGTGCCATAGGGCTTGTAAGTGCCTGCTTGTGTGGTGGGGCGCAGGAGCGTTACCGGGAGTATACCTACCATGTGGAGGGACGCAGGACTGTGACGTTGGGAAACTACCTGATGGTGGTTCCGCCCCCATTCCCTATGACGGAAACCGAACGTTTGGAGCGGGTGGAGAAATACAGGTCGGTTTGCGACAGTCTGCTCAAGGAAAACGAATACCGTCGCTTGGGAGAGTGGAATTTTAAAGAACGTTGGGCATACCTGGAAGCCAAGGCCAAGAAAGTCATATTGCAGTTGTTGCCGGATTATTATTCGGACAACATGAATATTAGGGAGATGTCCGTAACGGAAATGAGAGTGTATGAACGAGAGCGTGCCATCAAGGTGTACAGTGCCTTGTTTTGGTTTGATCCAAGAATTGAAGACCGGGCGTATGAAAAAGATGCCCGGCGTCATGGTATGGTAGAGGTGAAGGTGTGTGATGAGGATGCGCAGGCTTATTCTTTTGAGGTACCCTATTATATTGGGATAAGGCTTTACCCTCCGGAGTGGGAAGACGGGTTGGCAAAGACATGGATTCCATTCCCTTATATCATTCCCAACAGGAATTACAAGGGGAATATCGTGATGAGGCATGAAGTAATACCGAAAATTATAGAAAAGAGGTGGAAGCGATGAAGACGATAATGAAAATATGGATGGCCGGGATGCTCGCGTGCGGTGGTGTGCTGGCAGCCCCGGCACAAGGAGAAAAGGTAGATTCAGTGATGGTTTATGGCTATGTGAGTGCGGTGAATCCCTACCCGTTGACGTTGCGTGAGCATGACAGGCTGATTAAAAGGGCAAAGAAGGTTTGCCAGAAGCTTTTGGAGAAAAATGGCGGGTGGCTTTCTCATTGGCCGAGGGATGAACGGGCGGCATACCTAAAAGCCAAGGGAAGTCTGGTCATTTTGCAGCTTGCTCCTGATTATTATCGCGACTATGCCTATCCTCGGATTGTCAGGAAAGGTGAGACTTATTATTTGCAGTATTTTTTTGATGCCGCCCGTGAAGATTATGGACTGCTCGACCAGTTGGCTACGATTAGCATCAGGAATCAAGATGGCAATGTGGAGGGGCTCTTTGCTGGCTCGCGGGATATCGGGCGGAGATTCTTTGAGCCGAAATGGGAACAGGAAATGGTGGAGGATATAGAAGCCGGAAGGGATTCTGTCTATTCTTTTATCAAATATGTATATATGGGAACTAAGCCAAGGGTGATGTATTACAAGGGACAGGTCAAAGAAAAATAGTGATGAAATATACATTCCCCCACTTTCTGTGTTAATTGCAAGAAAGTGGGGGAATAAATAAATTACTTCCAACCTCCGCCGAGGGCTTTATAGAGGTTGATAATCATCAGCTGTTTGTTGCACACGGCGTTGCTCAACGACACTTGGGCGTCGAAGTAGTTACGTTGGGCGTCCAGAAGGTCCAGGTAACCGATGACCCCGTTGATGTATTGCAGTTGTGCCAACTCCACTGCCGTGCGCGAAGCTTCGGCCAGTTGGCGGCGCGACTCGTAGATGTCTTTTATTTTGTTGAAGTTGATGATGGCGTCATGTGTCTCCTTGAAGGCTGTGAGCACTGTTTGCTCATATTCGGCCACGGCACCTTCGTAAGCGGCCCGTTTCGCTTTCAGGGCTGCACGGTTTTTACCCATGGCAAAGAGAGGGCTCAGCAAGTTGCCTGCAAGGTAGGAGTAGGGCGATTTCAGGAGGTCTCGAAGCGTTTCGCTTTCCGCACCTAATGTGGCGGTCAGTGCCAGGCGGGGGAACATGTTGGTATAAGCCAATCCCACTTCGGCATGGGCAGCCATCAGTTCCTGTTCGGCTTTCCGTATGTCGGGGCGCCGTTCCAGAAGCGTGGAGGGCAACCCCAAGGGAAGAGCGTCGGGCAACTGTATTTCTTCGGGCAGGGCGTTGCGGTTTACGGCGTGGGGGAAATCACCGGTCAAGAGTGCGATTTCGCTTTCTTTCAGGGAAATCCTGCGTTCCAGGTCTGGTACCATGGTGGCCGTCTTGGCCAATTCCACTTTGGCTTGCTGGAATACGATTTCGGAGGTCAGCCCGCCCTTGAAACGGATTTCTGCCAAGCGTACGCCCTCGCGCCGTGCTTCCAACGTACGGCGCACGATGGCCAGTTCGTTGTCCAATGCCGTCAGTTCGAAGTAAGACTGTGCCACTTGTGCCACCAACCCCATTTTTACCGCCCGGCAGTTTTCCACCGAAGCTAAAAATTCCGCCGTGCTGTGGTCGCGTGCCCAACGGAGGTTGCCCCATAAGTCAAGCTCCCATGAAATGGAAGCGGTAAGGCTGAGTTCCGAGTCGGCATCGAAATTGTCACCGCCGTAGTTTGTCGTTTCACGATTGCCGTTCAGGCGAGCGGTGGCTTGTGGAAACATGTTCGCAAAGTCGACACGTTTCAGGGCTGCCAATTCATTCATTCGTGCCGATGCTATTTTCAGGTCTTTATTGTACGTGAGTGCCCGGTGAATCAGCTGTTGAAGAGTAGTGTCGTTATAAAGTTCCCACCACGAGAGGTCGCCTATGGATGCCGTGTCTTGCGTAAGCGTGTCGAGCCGGGCGGGCAAGGGCATATCCGGACGGGTATAGGATTTGCCGATTTGGCAGGATGACAGTCCCGTGCCGGCTGCCAATAAGATGAGTCCGGCACCGGAAAGGCGTTTGCGGTTGAATTTGCCTTTGGCTTTGTATATCAGCACAAAGAAGAACGGTACCAACAGGATGCCGACCGATACGGCCACTATCATACCGAAGAATACGCCCGTGCCGATGGCTTGGCGGCTAGCCGAGCCGGGACCGCTGGCCACTACCATGGGCAACATGCCCAAAATGAAGGCCAGTGAAGTCATGAGGATGGGACGGAAACGCAGGCGTGCCGCATGGAGGGTCGAGGCTACCAAGTCTCCGCCACGATCTACTTCGTCTTTGGCAAATTCGACAATCAGGATGGCGTTTTTTGCGGCCAGTCCGACCAACATCACCAGTCCGATTTGGAAATAAATGTCGTTTTCCAACCCACAAAGCGTGATGCCAAGGTATGCACCGAGGGCGGCTACCGGTAGGGACAGCAGTACGGCGATGGGTACCATCCAACTCTCATACAAGGCTGCAAGGAACAGGAAAACGAAGATGAACACGAGCATCAGCACGAGGCCGGTCTGCCCGCCCGCTTGTTTTTCCTGATAGGACAGTCCGCTCCATTCCACGCCGATGTTGTCGGGCAGATGCTCGCGGGCTACCTGTTCGATGACTTCCATGGCTTGTCCTGAACTGTAACCGTCGGCGGCGTCTCCTCGGATAATGGCACTGTTGAACATGTTGAAACGTTTGATGCTGCCCGGCCCCGTCGTATAGGAAGTCGTACCTAAGGAGGTCAGTGGTATCATGGCGTTGTTGCTTCCGCGTACGAAAAACAAATTGATGTTTTCGGGATGCTCACGGTAGTCGGCTTCAGCCTGTATGTACACGCGGTAGATACGGTTGAACATGTTGAAGTCGTTGACGTAGACCGACCCGGTATAGGCTTTCATCGTGGAGAAAACGTCGGCCATTGGTACGCCGGACAGTTTCACCTTGTCGCGGTCCACATCGAAATAAAGCTGCGGAATCTCGGCCTGGAGGGAAGATGAAAGTCCCGACAGTTCCTTGCGTTGCGCCGCATAATATAATAAGGTGTCGGTGGCCTGTACGAGGTTCTCGAATGTGGCGTCGCCACGCGCCTCCAGTTGCATCTCAAAGCCGCCCGATGAACCCAACCCGGGAATGACCGGAGGGGTGGACAGGTAGACTTTGCATTCGGGGTATTCCTTAAAATGCGTTTTGACCTCGGCCATGACTTCATCAATCGTGGTCTTGTCCCGTTCCTCCCATGGTTTCAGGATGACGGTCAGTTCGCTACGTGCTTGGCTCGTACCTACGCGGGGGCTGCTTCCGGTTACGTTTTGTACGTATTCCACAGCCGGGTTCTCCATCAGGTAACGGATGGCACGTTCGGTCACGTTCCGTGTACGTTCGAGTGTGGCTCCTTCCGGAAGCTCCAGTTCCACCTTGAAATATCCTTGGTCTTCTACCGGGAGGAAACTGGTCGGCACCATACGGTGAAGGACGAAAGTCAGCCCGATGACCAGGCAAAAACTCAGAATGATTCGTTTAGGATGTATCAAGACTTTTTGGATTCCTTGGATGTATTTGTGGTTTCCGACGGACAACCATTCGTTGATTTTGCGGAAAACGATGTTTTTAGGTTTGTTCGGGTCGGCCGGTTTCAGGATGAGCGAGCACATGACCGGACTTAGCGTCAGGGCAACTACCGTAGAAATCAGTACCGATACCACAATCGTTACGGTGAACTGGCGGTAGAGTTGTCCCGTGATGCCCGGCAGGAAGCTTACTGGCACGAACACGGCTGCCAATACCAATGATGTGGCTATCAGGGCACCGGCCAGTCCTGTCATGGCTTTCTTTGTGGCTTCGTATGCGCCGAGATGTTCTTCTTCCATGATGCGTTCCACGTTCTCTACCACGACGATAGCGTCGTCCACCACAATACCGATGGCCAAAATCAGTCCCAACAAAGTCAACATGTTAAGCGAGAATCCGAATATCAGCATGAAGCCGAAAGTTCCGATAAGGGAAATCGGTACGGCCACGACGGGTATCAGCGTGGCACGCCAACTTTGCAGGGAAAGGAAAACTACGAAAATCACCAATACCAATGCTTCGAAGAGCGTCTTGTACACTTCGTGGATGGATTCCGAAATGTAAGTCGTCATGTCGAACGGAATCTCATATTCCAGTCCTTCCGGAAAGTTCTTGCTGATTTCGTCCATGGCCTTTTTCACGTTCTCTGCCACTTCCATGGCATTTGCTCCCGGTAGCATGTAAATGCCGAGTACGGCAGCATTCCCTCCGTTGATACCGCTTTCCGTGTTGTAAGACTGGGCTTCGAGCGAGATGCGTGCCACGTCGCGCAGCCGGATGAGCGAGCCATCTGCATCGGCACGGAGCACGATTTCCTCGAATTGGCTGACGGTAGAGAGCCGCCCTTTGGTAGAGATAGGGATGGTGATGTCCAAACCTTCTATGGGTTGCTGTCCGAGTACGCCTGCTGCGGATTCGCGGTTTTGGTCTTTTAAGGCGTTCTGCACGTCCTGTACCGTCAGGCCGAAGTTGGCCAACTTGTCCGGTTGAACCCATATCTGCATGGCGTAATAGCGGCTTCCGATGTTCGACACACGGCCTACACCCGGTATGCGTCGCAATACGTCGAGCACATTGATGGTGGCAAAGTTGCTCAGATAGATTTCATCGAATTTCGGGTCGTCGGAAGTCAGGCATAAGGTCATGAGTTGGCTGGGAGCCTGTTTCTCCACGGAGATTCCGTTTTGTATCACCTCGGCAGGCAGACGTGATTCAGCCAGTTTCACGCGGTTCTGTATTTCTACAGCCGCCAAGTCGGGGTCGGCCGAGATGTCGAACGTAACCGTGGCGGAAAAACCTCCGGAATTGGAACTACTGGATTCCATATACAGCATGCCCGGTGTTCCGTTCAGTTCCTGTTCGATGGGGGTGGCTACGGCCTGCGATACCGTCAGCGCACTGGCTCCCGGGTAGGATGCGCTGATCTTGACTACCGGAGGCGTAATTTGAGGATATTGGTCAATGGGCAATAAGGTCAGACCTATGAATCCCACGATGACAATCAGTATGGATATGACCATCGAGAACACCGGACGGTCAATGAAATAAGTCACTTTCATGGGCTTCTTGATTATTGGGCAGTTTTCGTTTGCTGTTTCTTTTCGTTTGTCTCAGCCGTGGCTACGTGCACTTTCATGCCGGGGGTCAGCTTATGGTAACCTTCGGTGACAAGCTGTTCGTTCGGAACCAGGCCGCGTTCCACTACGACGTGGTTCCCGAATTCCGGTCCTAATTCGATGAAACGCCGTTCCACGGTGGAGTCTTTACGCATGACAAAGACGTAAGCCCCGCCTTTTTCGATAATAAGTGCCTTTTGCGGGACCACCGTGGCCTTCTCGCGGACATCAAGCAGGGCTTTGACTTTTGTGAACTGTCCCGGCAACAGCACGTGGTCCGGATTAGGCATTTCCGCACGTACGGAGAAGGTGCCGGTCCGCGGGTCTACTTGGGGTTCCGCAAAGTCCACCAATCCCTTGAAAGGATAGGTCGTGTTGTCCGGCAACGTGATGGTGACGGTAGGCTGCCAAGAGCGGTTCTGGTCCTTTTGCCCGATATTTACGTTACGTTCCTTGCTCTTGAGGTAGTCGAGGGCGGTCATGCTGAAGTCCACCAGTACCGTATCGCTCTTGACGATAGTAGCCAACAGCGATTTGCCGCCGCTGCCCACCAAAGTACCCAAGTCTACATGCCGCTCGCTGATGTGACCGGAGATGGGGGAACGCACGATGGTGTAGCCCAACTCTTGTTCCGCTTGGTCCAGATCGGCTTGGCTCATTCCCACGCTGGCCACAGCCGTTTCGTATGCTGCCACGGCATTGTCCAAATCCAACTGGCTGGCTGCATTTTGTTCGTACAAGGGCTTGATGCGGTCCAAGTCGCGTTTGGCCTTTCGGGCTTGTGCCTCGTCTTTTTTTAATTGTGCACGCGCTTTGTCGGCTTTGGCACGGTATTGTCGTTGGTCGATGACAAAAAGAACCTGGTTGCGGCTGACGTACGTGCCTTCTTCAAATAACATGTTCTCCAGGAAACCTTCCACACGGGCACGTACTTCCACGAACTGTTGGGCACGTATGCGTCCTACGTATTCTCCGAAGATTTCCACATTTTGCTGCTCCACGGGCATGACGGAGACCACCGGAATTTCGGGGGCCGGTTGTTTCTCGCGGGTCAGAATCCAGTATACGCCTACCACCAATGCGATGCATATAAAAGCATAAAGAAACTTCTTTTTCTTAAATCTCAATTCTTTCTTGTTCAATGGATATTTCATTTCATAATGGGTTGGATGTTCAAACGGTATAGGATAATTCGGCTGCAAAAGTAGTTTGTTTTATTGCATTTTGCCTAATAATAAATATGAAAAAAGACTAATCTTCCGGATTATCACTATCTTTGCACCGCTTTTCTGCTTTTTTATTCCTATGATGCAATACGTTAAAGATTTGACCTGCGGTTCTATTCGCGGACAACTGGTGAGACTGGCTCTTCCCGTCATGGGCTCGTCATTTGTCCAAATGGCCTATAGTTTTACCGATATGGCTTGGGTAGGAAGCTTGGGTAGCAAATCGGTTGCGGCTATTGGGGCAGTCGGGGTGCTGACTTGGACGAGTAATTCCCTGGCTCTTATCAACAAGGTTGGTTCGGAGGTAAATGTCGGCCAGTGCATAGGTGCACAGCGTATGGATAAGGCACAGGCTTATGCATCGCATAATCTGACGTTGGCTTTGTTGATTTCCATAGTATGGACTACATTAATCTGGACGTGTGCTACTCCGTTGATAGGGATATTCGGGATGGAACGTGATGTGTCGCAGTTGTCAGTGGACTATTTGCGGGTGGTATCTACGGCTTTCCCTTTTATTTTTACGTCTGCTGCTTTCACCGGAATCTACAATGCTTCGGGGCATACGCAGGTTCCTTTTTATGTAAATGGAATAGGATTGGCACTCAATATGCTGCTTGACCCGCTTTTCATTTTAGGTCTCGACATGGGGATTTTGGGGGCAGCTTGGGCTACTTGGATTTCTCAGGCTACGGTTTGCCTGATGTTTTTTTACGTATTGATGAGGAGGCACCGGTTGTTCGAAGGTTTTCGGATATTGGTTCCGTTGCGTTTGCCTTATGTACCTTTAATCTTCAAAGTCGGGTTGCCGGTGGCTTTGTTGAATATCTTTTTCTCTTTGATTAGTTTGTTCATGGGGCGTACGGCATCGGCAGAGGGAGGATATTTGGGGGTAATGACTTTGACGGCCGGTGGGCAGTTGGAAGCCATAGCTTGGTACACCTCACAAGGATTCAGCACTGCACTGGGTACCTTCGTGGCACAAAACTATGCGGCCGGATGTGAGGAGCGTATCCGCAAGGCGTTTAAAATGACGTTGGGGATTACGGCTGCCATAGGTATCGGATGCACGGCCTTGTTTTATGTAGGCGGCGAATGGATTTTTTCCCTTATTACACCGGAGCAGGATGCTTACCGTGCCGGAGGGCTTTTCTTGAAAATAGATAGTTATTCCATGATTTTTATGATGCTTGAGATCACTACGCAAGGTGTTTTCTACGGTACCGGGCGTACGGTGCCCCCGGCTTTGGTCAGTATCACCGGCAACATGTTGCGCATCCCTCTGGCTTTGCTTTTAGGACATTGGGGATGGGGGATAGCCGGCGTATGGTGGGCCATCAGTATGTCCAGTATCCTGAAAGGCTGTGTCTTGTTCGGTTGGTTGGTTTTGTGGCGCCATGTGCTCTTGACCGGCAGTACGTTGAGACCCCGTTCTAACTTGCTATCCTAACCAAGTGTGCATCCTTTCGCGGATGGCGTTCGATTCACTGAGCAGTTGGATGAATTTGAGGGCCGAGTGCTTCCGGTAGGTGTGCTTTAAGGTGTGGATGCATCCTTCCATCTCATATTCTTTGACATCCAACGGGATGGCTTTGACATCCGTTTCGTCGTGTATGGTGGCTTCGGAGAGTATGGTCACCAGATTGCTTTTCTTAATCAGTTTCAGCAGGATATTGACTTCGTTCAGTTCCACACGGACTTTGAATTTGTAGTCGCGTTCGGAAAACACTTGGTCGAATGTGTTCCGGGCCTGCAAGCCTTTGCTAGGCAGGGCGAATTCATATTTTTCCAGTTCGCTGAGTGTCACTTTCTGTTTTTGGGCCAAAGCATGGTCGGAACGCACGATGACCGACAGGTGGTTGTCGAAGAGGATGTGCGATTCGATCTGTTCGTAACGGCGTGTGGGCTTGAAGGCCAATACGAAATCCACTTCTCGCTTGACGAGCATTTGCATCAGTTCCGTCATGGTCTTGTAGAAAATGTTCAGTTTCACTTCGGGGTACAGTTTCATGAAAGCCAACACAGTTTCCGTCAGAATCGGGCTGAACGAATAGGTCACGCCGATGTTTAGCGTGCCGGTGAGCAGTTGTTGCAGGTCGCGTATGTGCTCTTTGCACGTGTCGGCGGCATACAGGGTTTCTTTGGCGTATGGCAAAAGTTCCGCTCCGGCTTCGGTCAGCGTCACTTCATGGCTGTTGCGTTGGAAGAGTTGTACGTCCAACTCGGTTTCCAGTTGTCGGATTTGTTGGGATAATGTACTTTGTGTGATGTACAGCCCTTTGGCGGCTTCGGAAAAGTTGAGTGTTTCGGCTGCTTTGACGAAATACCTGAGTTGTCGTAATTCCATATTGTCGGTGATTAGCGTGTGGCTTTAAATGAAGTGTTCTTGAACAGGAAGATGGGTAGCGTGGCTCCTACGACCATTCCCAATATAATAAATGTGCAAGTCAAACCGTTGTAGGACAACAGATAGAAATAGTGGTTGAAAGCATGTTCTTCCTGATAGGTCAGGCAGAGCAAAAGAGCTTCAATCGTACGGTAGGCGTACATTCCCGGAATCATGGGTAGCAGTGCAGGGAAGGAGAAGGTCTCCGCCGGGCATTTGGCACGTGGAGCCAGAAACACTGTCAGTACGCCGATGACCAACGACGCGATGAAGCTAGCACCGATGAGGTGCATCTCACCGTAAGCGTTGTGGGTGAGGACATACCGTGTGGCGTGGCCCAAGGCCGCTATGAGGGCACAATACTTGTAAGCCTGACGCGGAGGATTACTGATACTGGCAAAGCCGATGGCAGCAATCGCCGCAAAGAATCCGTCCTGAAGAATATTGAAGAGATAAGTCATCATCGTTAAAGCCATTTGATATTCATGAGTAATAAACCGCCGCACAAGCCGGCCGACAAACAAGCGGTCAGTACCATGGCATTCATGAAACGGCTGAATGAACTGATATAGTGGCCGTCCAGAAGGTCGCTTACGGAGTTAATGTAAGGAATGCCCGGTATCAGGTACAGGACACTGGTGCCAAGGGCGATTTCCGGTGTATCGCTGAGGTCGAATACGTAACCCGCCGCACCGATTACGGAAGAGAAGAACGCGCAGCAGAAGAAAACGAAACGTACGTCTTGCCTGTCTTCCAACATGACCTGTTTCAGTTTGTAGCCTGCCAATGTCCCTGTCAGTACGATGGCCATGGCTATGAAATCTCCTCCGAACAGACGGCAAAATGCCATGTTGGCCAAGGATGCCAATATCCACACCATCCAAGGATTGGCCGGTCGGGTCTGCACGATGGCTTCAAAATTCCGTTGGGCCTCTGCGAAACCTATTTTCCGGTCGGCTATCGCCCAACTTAATTTGCTCAGTTGGGTATTGATGTCGAAACTGATGCCCGTATGATGCAGCCTTACGATATTGCTGTACGAGTGGCTGCGGTCATCGTTCCACACCGTCATGTGTATATGAGAGGGCAAGATGGTCATTTCCGATACCATGTTCCATCTGTCGGCCATCCGTTTTACATTCTTTTCTATACGGATACATGTGGCACCGCATCCTAAGAGCCATGCGGCGTAGTCGGAAAGAAAGATGCATGCATCTTTCGGCGTTGCAGGAATATCCGTCTCTGCAATGAGTGCCTCTTTATGATTCGTCGTCGTCGAATTCGTCATAGATATTGTTTTCGTTTCCTATTTCAAGAATCTTGCTGTCTCCCGTTTCCTTGCGCACCTTTTGGATGCTTCTGAAAATAAAAATCAAAAATAAGCAACCTACGGTTAAAATCCAAATGGTCATCTGATTATTCATGTCTTTTTTCTTTTTGGTACCGCAAAAGTAGGCGGTTTGTCGTTCTCCGGAAAGTTTTCGTTCGCGAAAGTTTCGATAGTGGCTATCGCATTTGCCGAGTCTCTGCCATCGGTGTTTATTATGGCAAAAATGTCCCGCCGGTATTGGGCGAAGCGGGAAAAAAGCGTATTTTTGCGGGATAAACAGGAATATTTATGCATAGCAGAGAAGAAAAATTAGAGGCTTTCGGGCGTTTCCTCGACGTGTTGGATACGTTGCGCGAAAAGTGTCCGTGGGACAGGAAACAGACGAACGAGAGTTTGCGGCCGAACACGATAGAGGAAACCTTTGAGTTGTGTGACGCCCTGATGAAAGACGACAAGAAAAACATTTGCAAGGAGCTGGGCGACGTGCTGTTGCACGTGTGTTTCTATGCCAAGATTGCCAGTGAGACGGGGGATTTTGATATAGCAGACGTGTGTGACAAGTTGACGGACAAACTGATTTTCCGCCATCCGCATGTGTACGGCGAAGCGCAGGCAGACACGGCAGGCCAGGTAAGCCAGAATTGGGAACAAATCAAATTGAAGGAGAAAGACGGCAACCAGAGCGTGTTGGGTGGCGTGCCGGAAGCTTTGCCTTCGCTCATCAAGGCTTACCGCATTCAGGACAAGGCTCGTAATGTCGGCTTCGATTGGGAAAAGAAAGAGGACGTATGGGGCAAGGTGAGGGAAGAGCTTGGCGAATTGCAGGCAGAACTGGCTCGGGGGGACAAGGAGAAATCCACCGATGAGTTCGGCGATTTCCTTTTCAGTGTCATCAATGCCGGAAGGCTTTATCATATCAATCCTGACAACGCCTTAGAGCGTACGAACCGCAAGTTCATCCGGCGGTTCAATTATGTGGAGCAACATTCCATCCGCCAAGGACGATCTTTGAAGGATATGACCTTGGGAGAAATGGATGCGCTTTGGAACGAGGCGAAAGAAATGGAGAAACGGGGCGACTTGTAACGCCCCGTTTCTTATAATACTTGTACGACAATCCGTTTATATGCCGTCAGTGCCGGCGTGCCCCGGTCGGTCAGGGAGAGAATGACGTGCAGGGACTTTCCGGATGCCTCTGCCGGGATGTGTATGCGGCATTTCGGGGAATCCCCGTTTTCCATGTTTACCTTACCCTTATACGTACTGGGTTCGGCATAGATTTCCCAACGGAAATCCAACGGATTCCCATCGGGGTCGTAAGATGCGGAAGCGTCGAATTCCATATCACGGCCTGCCTTCACCTTTTTATATATGCAGTTCATGTCGTCATGCCCGTCCACAATGGCTGTAGGATGGTGGTTGACGGCGGAATATTCGCTTGTGGTAGTCCATGCCATGCGTGCAGCGAAGTCGTTCCATATTTCCTGTTGCCATCTTTTTATAGCCTCGCCTCCTTCGGCTGCGCTGACGTACATGCAGTACGGATCGTATTGGCTTTCGTTGTTCCCGCTCCGGGTGATGAAATCCATACCTCGCACGTTCTTGGCCTTGTAAGTGGAAAAGCGTCCGCCCCATCCCCCGAAAGTAGGTTCTTCGGGGACATTCAGCCCGTTGGCATATACGTAAAGGAAAGATGGCGAATCTCCTTCAAACACCCACTCCTTGTCGGGATAGCATTTCCCGAACGGGCTGTGGCTTTGTATGTTTTCCCTGACCCACGTGTCCGATGGTGTCCATCCGTAAACCGCTTTGTTACGGATGTATAAGATGCCGGGATAGTTTTTGGCAATCCAAGCACCAGCGTCGTCCTGTCCCAACACATCATAGATGCGGATTTTACGTATGAACCTTTCGATGTCTTCGGGGGAGCGCGTGTGCGTCACAGTCCAAAGTGCCTGAGCCACAGTGTTCATGCCGCCCCAAGCGGCAATCCATACCGGTCGCAGGTCCTCCTTTTTGTCCACGGCTTCGATGATGAGTTCGGAGCCGGGAGATGCTTTGCCGTCTCCCACGCCCGCCATATTGGATGTCTTTTGGCCTTGCCGGATGACGGAGCAGAGGTAGCCCGGTTCAGGATAGCCTTCCGCATGTTTTTTCAAGCGTGGCAGGACTTTTTCAAATTGCCCGACAATTTCATAAATTCGGTCCACCTTGTCCGGCATGTCCGACCAGACCTGCGAGCTGACCAACCCTTCGATGTCTATCGCATTGGAACATACCAGAAGATGAATCATCGACTGGGTATCGTCCGGGTCCGTGCCCCCGAGGTCTGTGGTGACGATGAGTCTTTGCTTGTCCGGACACGTCCGTGCGTTACGGCAATGGCATGCAGAGGCGGAGGCGGCCAATAGTAATGCGAACACCGTTTTCAGACATATTCCGGGTTGAAGTTTTAACGTAGATACATACATGGCATTCAAATGATGTTTTTTGTTTATATTGTTTTTCCTGTCCTTTCGGTACGTTGCAAAGGTAAGCGGTATGGGATTATCTTGTTTTCGGCTGCGTTGCATATTTTTTGTTTAAAGTAACTTTTTGTGCTTTTTTGAGAGGCAAAAATCATCTGCCTTACAACGTGAAATCGTTCTGCGCCAAACGAAAAATCAATCGCAGGAGATTGAAAAATCGTTTGGCGCAGAATGAAAATCCAATATCTGAAGACGGTTCGGAGTGTGTCTGAACCCTACTTTTAGCTTAAGATTATCTGTAACTTCGAAGGTGAAGTCAGAAGGGGAAAAGCAAGGGCAGTACGAATATCATGACGATGCCCATAATGATTTGCAGCGGCAATCCGACTTTGACGTAATCCATGAAGGTGTATTGGCCGGCCGGCATGACCAATGCGTTGGGAGGAGTGGAAAACGGAGACGCGAAACACATGCTGGCACCGAGGGTGACGGCAAACAGGAAAGGGACAGGGCTGACACCAATCTGTTGCGCACTTTGCAAAGCTATGGGAGCCAACAATACGGCCGTCGCTGTGTTGCTGATGAACATGGTCATCAGGGAGGTCGTGAAATAGATTCCGGCCATGAGTGCCAAAGGGCCGTAACTGCCCAGTCCGTTGACAAGGCTGTTGGATATGAACTCGGCTCCTCCCGTTTTTTCCAAGGCTAACGACATGGGAAGCATGGCGGCAATCAGCACGATGCTTTCCCAATTAATGGTTTTATAGGCCGCTTCCACATTGCGGAAACATCCGGTCAGCACCATCAGGATACCGGCTATCATGACTGCCGTGACGGGGGCTACGGGGATGAAGTCGAATACCATCATGGCGACCATCAGTATCATGATGGCTGCTGCCAACGGGGCTTTGTAGTCCAGGGGCACCTTGGCCGCTTCGTCAAGCGGTTCTCCCAATACGACCCAGTCTTCATCCTCTTTGCTCAACCGCGAGATGTCGCTCCATGTACCTTGTATGAGTAGTACGTCGCCGGAGTGGATGCGAAGGTCTCCCAAATCCTGCAACAGGTATTCTTTCTTACGGCGGATACCCAATACGTTAACATTGAATTTGTCTCTGAAGCCTATTTCTTTAATCGTGCGGTTGACGATCCTTGAGGCCGGCATTAAGACGATTTCTGCGATGCCTATGTCATAGAAATCCAGCGAACGGTCTCTGCGTATGTCTTCCGAAGCCCGGCCGTCAAGGATTTCCAACCGGTGTGCTACAGCCCAAGTGTGTACTTGTTCGAAATCTCCTTTGACATATAGGATGTCTTCTGCTTGCAGGATGGTGTCCGGCTCGGCCAATTTTTGCGTGATGGTTTTCAGGAAACGGTGTTGCGATGCCTCTCCTCTCCGTACTTCCAGGATGTTCAGCCCGTATCTGCGGCGTATGTCCAGTTCTATGATGGTTTTGCCTTTCAGCGCGGACTGTGCAGGGACTCTTAACCGGAAAAGGTTGTCGGAGAGTCCGTACTCATGTACTAACTCTTTGAGCGACTTTCCCGAATGCTTGCCTGTGCGGCTTTCTGTACCTCGCTTGGATAAGAACATTTTGCTGAGTGGCAGCAGGACTATGGTACCTGTAACTACGCAGATAAGTCCTACGGGAAGAAATGAAAAGAATGAGAGGTTGGGATAGCCCGCGTCTGTCAGCGTGTTCTGTATGACGAGGTTGGGAGGCGTGCCGATTAGGGTCATCATGCCGCCCATACTGCTGGCAAAGGCCAGCGGCATAAGTAGCCGGCTAGCGTTCATGTGGGGATTGGATGCCGCCAAACTGACGACAATCGGGAGCATCAGGGCCACGGTACCAGTGTTGCTGACGAAAGCGCCGATGGCCGAGGTGACAGCCATGATGAGGATGAACAGGCGTAGCTCGCTGTTTCCGGCCAGTTTGAGAATGCGCGAACTTAGCATTTTGGCCAGGCCGGTCTGGAAGATGGCTCCTCCGACGACAAACAGGCCCACCATCATAATGACTACGGAGTTGGAGAATCCCGACAGGGCTTCTTCCGGAGTGAGGATCTGGAATATCAGCAGGGCTACTAAGGCGCATAATGCCACGATGTCGGAACGTATTTTTCCGCTGACAAAAAATATGGCGGAAAGAATCAAGATGCAGAGGGTGGTCAGCATGGATGAAAACATGTTAGGGTTTATATCATATATCTTCTTCAAAGTTACGAAGATTAATCTGTTATCGGGATGGGGAGGGGGCTTTTTTATGTATTCTTTAGATATGGACTTGAAACGAAAAAGCACAGCCTTGCGAGCTGTGCTTACTTTTGCTTGGACTTGTCCGGCCGGTTGCTGAACTTACGTAACATGCGACGGTGGAAGCGGTCTTCGGCCTGCATCGCTTCATGTACTTTCCGGGCCGGAATCGCTTTGCACATTTTTTTGTAGTAAAGGTCTTCCAGTTCGGCCGACTCAATCTTTAATTTATTGATTTCTTTGATGAGGTTATAGTAATCTTTGTCTGTCGCATGGGCAGGGAGGCTTCTTTTTTTAAGTTCCCTGATTTGCCAGTTGATGCCCCGTTGTTTGTCATGAAGTTCGTGGAAAATCGGGAAAAAGGCCGTGGCTTCGGTCGGAGTCAGGCAGGCTTCACGTACGATGAAACTCTCCAGACGCTTCACAAAATCTTGAGGAGAGAACTGTCTTTTGGGCGGTTGGGCCATGAACTGTATGTGACCGAGTACCCAAAACAAGACGAACATGGGCAGTATTTTTCTTTTCATCTGGTTTTATGTCTATGAATTAATACACATCTGTCAAATATAGGGCGATTTCGTGGTTGCTGACCATGGCGTAATCGAGAACGTCATCCATATAAATGTCTTCGGTTTCTATGGTCTCTCCATATTGTGCCACAGGGCTTTCATTGTGGGGGTGAATTACGGACCGGAGATAATATGTTCCGAGAAACATGGCACCGCATAGGGCGGCGGCCACTGCATACCATAGCGTGCGTATGCGTGTTCGTCGGCGGGAGGGCATAGAGAGAACAGGCTTCATTTCCTTCTCCGGCAATTTGCTCATCAATTCGGACGTAAACTGCTCGAAATACTCTTCCGGAACCTTGAACGGGTTGCCGGAACCGTATTTTTTTCGGATGAAATCTTCTTCTTTCATAATTGGCATTCCTTTCTTTGTATATTTGATATTTCCGGATTCAAAAGGTTTAATCTTGGGATTTAAAAAAATCGCATATTTTTTTCACGGCATGGTGGTAGGAGGCTTTCAAGGCACCTACGCTAGTGTCTAATATGCAGCTCATTTCTTCGTATTTCATTTCTTCGTAATACTTTAAATGGAATACGGCGCGTTGCTTGTCCGGCAAACTGGCGATGGCTTTTTGCAACTGAAGCTCCGTTTCGTTTCCATCGAAATATTCGTCGGCCGTCAGTTGGCTGACGATGGCCGACGGGGCATCGTCCAGTCCGGTCGTGTCTTTTTTCCGTTGTAGGAAGTTCAGGGTTTCATTGGTGGCAATACGGTAAAGCCATGTACTCAGACGGGCATCGCCGCGGAAAGTGTCTAAATTGACCCATGCTTTGATAAATGTATTTTGCAAAATGTCATTGGTGTCGTCATGACTGTATACCATACGGCGGATTTGACGATACAGCTGCGGGCTGTAAAGGTTCACCAATTGTTCAAATGCTTGGCGTTGATGTTCCGGTTGGTTCAGCCGGTGGATGAGTGAAGTTTCCTCCGTAGAATTCATGCTCGTACAAGTCGTTGTTTAGATAGGACACCCGGAAGGGAAGATGGTTTAAAAAGCTTCTAACTTTTTGAGTAAAATTTCATCATAACCGTATGGGTCGGGACTTTCTTCCCATCCGCCGTCGGGTTTCGGATAGAGGGTGTAATAGTCTATGACGACAGGTATGGAAGGATCGAAACGTTGTATGCCTACTTTCAACGGTTCGCCTTCTTTTTTTTCTATGGGAATAGATGAATTCAACGGAGGTAGTCCGATAGCTTCCCGAAGTCTGTTTACTGTTTTTTCTTCTGGTGTATCTAATAAAAAGACAGCCAGTTCGAGCGGTTTTTCTATTCGGATACATCCGTGGCTGATGGCTCTGTTTGTGCGCTTGAAAGCCTGTTTGTTGTTGGTGTCGTGCAGGTAGATGGAGAAATTGTTGGGAAACCTGAATATAAGTCTTCCCAAGGAATTACCTTCTCCGTTATCTTGGCGTACCCTGTAACGGCCACTGGTAAGCATGTCGGCCGTGACTGCTGCAGGAGGTAGTTCTTCTCCGGTTTCTTTACTGAAAATACGATAACGGTTGCGTGAGAAATAAGCCTCGTTTCCTGCATGTCGAGGGGCTATCTCCTTTTTTACAATGCTGTATGGGATGTTCCAATATGGATTCATGTCTACCCTTTCGATACGGCTTTGCAACATGGGGGTTTTACTTTTGGGGCTGCCGATGCATATTTTCATGTCCAGATATTCCGGCTTCTTTTCGTCTACGGCATAAAGCTTCGCGGCAGCCAGGTTGACCCATACGTACTTGTCGTGCGCGGCGCGAGGGGTTCGCCAACGGCTCCGTTCGATATTGACGATGGCTTTACGGCGTGTTTCCAGATTTTGCGTTTGCAGGCAAAGGTTTGTCAGTTGGTAGTATAATGGGTTATCGGGTTGTATGTCCCGGAAAAAATCGGTAAAGTTCCCGTCTTTCAGTATAGAGAGGGCTTTATGGATGAATTCTTGATCCGCGCTTTCCGTCTCGGTGTCATACAATCGGCGAAAAGGAGCTTTTTTCGTTGTGTCCGTTTGTTCTAACCGGTTGAAAATATAGTTCGGTTGGACGTATCCGAAGCGTTGTCCGCATACGTATCTGAGATAAGCTTTCGTAAGCAGGAACTCGGTACGTCCGAAAACGGAATTGATGTTGTTTTCGGTGTCGAAATCCAGTTGACGGATTCGTCGCAGGTTCGTTTGAAGCTCGGATATATAAAAATTACTTTCCCGTAGACCGGCCAAAGAAGCCTTTTGGAGGTAAGTCAGTAACGTATCCGCTTTTTCATCTATGCCCGAGCGGGTAATCCAAAGGAAAGGAGCACTGGAGGCATAGTATTTACGGGTATGCTCGTCTGCATACATTTTGAGAGGAAGTAGCCGCAGGCTGTCGATTTCATGTCGTATTTTCCGACTGGACAAACTATATTCCCGTATGTTCCAATCTGCAAAATCGTCCAACTGGATGTTGATGTTTGCATTTCTTTTCTCTTCATGGCATGAAATGATAATCAGACCGAAGAGGAAGAGATTGAAAAAACGAGAAAATCCCATTACATGAATTAGCGGATGGAAATCTTGCGCACTACTTTATTCACCTTTAATATATAACAGCCTTTCTTCAGAGATAAGTCTACTGTTTTTTCGTTGCTGTCAATTCTTATTGTTGCCACCTTAGTACCTGTCAGGGAGAAAATCTCCAATATGCTTCCGTTGGCGTTATAGACTGATAAAGTAGAGCCTTTCACGACTATGGATGTGGCCGAAAGTTCTGTCTCCGGCTCGTTCTTCTCTTCTTGCGCCCAACAAACTCCTGCGGTATTCAGGAGGAAGGTCGTCAATATTAAAAGAAGTGTCTTTTTCATCATAGTCTTATTCTTCATTTATTCTAATGGTACAAATATAGGTATTCCTAACGGAAGAAACAAATTTTATTGTGTGAAAAACGATTTTTCCCTTCGTTAAATTTTTATGAGAAGATTTTCCCTTGCAAGGATTGTCGGTTCAAATATGCTTTGGGCTTCTTTCAGGAGTTGGCTTTCGTCTTCGTACCGTGCCGAAAAATGACCGATACAGAGCTTTTTGACTTGGCTGTCCCGTGCGAGTGTGGCTGCCTGTAGGGCCGTGGTATGGAATGTTTCTTTTGCCCTTGCCAGGTCATCGTGCGAGAACGTGGCTTCATGAAATAATAAATCTGCTTTTTGGATATATTGGGCAAGTTCCGGTAGATAGCACGTATCCGAGCAATAGGCGAAAGAGCGTGGAGGGTCCGATGGTTCGGTAAGCCGGTGGTTGGGGACGAGTGTGCCGTCTTCCGTAGTCCAGTCCATTCCGTTTTTGATGTTATTGATTTCACAGATCGGGATACGGTAGAAATCGATCATGTCTCGCCGGATGTGTGGCAGAGTGGCTTTCTCCTGAAACAGAAAACCGCAGCATTCGATACGGTGGCGCAGGGGGATGGAGTAAACGTAGACGGAGCGGTCTTCATGAATCAAAGTATGGCGCGAGGTATCTACGGGGTAGAACTCAACACGGAAATCTAACCCTTTACAAAAAAAGCTCAGCAGACTTTGCAATATGGGGCCGAATGCCGCCGGGGCATGTACGTATAGAGGCGCTGTACGCCCTAATAAGCCAAAAGTAGAGATGAGGCCTATTAAACCGAAACAGTGGTCGCCGTGCAGGTGGGAGATGAATATATGGTTCAGCCGCGAGAATTTAAGCCGCGAACGCCTCAACTGCAGTTGTGCTCCTTCTCCGCAATCAATCATGTATAATTTTTCGCGGATGTTGATGACCTGTGACGTGGCGAAGTGCCGTGTGGTAGGTAGTGCAGACCCGCATCCCAAAATTGTCAATTCAAACTTTTCCATGCCTTCCGGATATGAGTTTCATTGTACAAAAATACATAAAAAAGGGCGATGAGAAATAATCATCACCCTTTCTTTCGTATTTTTTCCTATTTAGGAATGTGGCTTATTCGCCTTTTTCCATTTGGGCTTTCAATGCAGCCAATGCGTCGATGTCACCCAAGGTGGTAGCAGCTGCTTGGTTTTGAATCACCGGAGTTTCTTCTTTTTTCGTACCTTTCTTGGCGCTGTTAGTTGTTTTTTTGGCTTCTTTAGCTTCAGCGCGCTGTGCATCTTCGTAGATACGGCTGTGAGACAAGATGATACGTTTGCTTTCCTTGTTAAACTCAATTACCTTGAACTGCAATTTTTCGTTCAGTTGAGCCTGGCTGCCGTCTTCCTTCACCAAATGTTTCGGAGTAGCAAAGCCTTCTACACCATATTCCAATTGGATTACAGCGCCTTTGTCCAACATCTCGACGATAGTACCTTCGTGAATAGAGTTCACCGTGAATACGGTTTCAAACACATCCCAAGGATTCTCTTCAAGTTGCTTGTGACCCAAGCTCAAACGGCGGTTTTCTTTGTCGATTTCCAATACCTGAACCTCGATTTCTGCGCCAATCTGCGTAAATTCAGACGGATGCTTGATTTTCTTTGTCCAAGAAAGGTCGGAAATATGAATCAAACCGTCTACGCCTTCTTCTATCTCGACAAATACGCCGAAGTTCGTAAAGTTGCGTACTTTGGCCGTATGTTTGGAACCTACGGGGTATTTCTCTTCAATGTTTTCCCAAGGGTCGGCTTTCAGCTGTTTGATGCCCAAAGACATCTTACGTTCTTCACGATCCAAAGTCAGAATGACAGCTTCTACTTCGTCGCCCACTTTCATGAAGTCCTGTGCAGAACGCAAGTGTTGGCTCCAAGACATTTCCGATACGTGGATCAAACCTTCTACGCCCGGAGCGATTTCGATGAATGCACCGTAATCGGCCATCACGACAACTTTGCCTTTTACTTTGTCACCTACTTTCAAGTTCGGATCCAAAGCGTCCCAAGGATGCGGAGTCAGCTGTTTCAGACCCAATGCGATACGCTTCTTCTCGTCGTCGAAGTCAAGGATAACCACATTGATCTTCTGGTCAAGCTGTACCACTTCTTTCGGATCGCTCACGCGTCCCCAAGAGAGGTCGGTGATGTGGATCAGACCGTCTACGCCGCCCAAGTCGATGAAGACGCCGTAAGAGGTGATATTCTTAACGGTACCCTCAAGTACCTGTCCTTTTTCAAGCTTGCTGATGATTTCTTTTTTCTGTTGTTCCAATTCGGCTTCGATAAGAGCCTTGTGCGAAACAACGACATTCTTGAATTCCTGGTTGATTTTAACGACCTTGAATTCCATAGTCTTTCCTACGAATACATCGTAGTCGCGGATGGGTTTCACGTCGATTTGTGAACCCGGCAAGAATGCTTCAATGCCGAATACGTCCACAATCATGCCACCTTTCGTACGGCATTTGATGTAACCCTTGATGATCTCTTCATTTTCGAGGGCTTCGTTCACACGATCCCAGGAACGGGTAGCGCGTGCCTTCTTGTGAGAAAGGATGAGCTGTCCTTTCTTGTCCTCTTGGTTCTCGATGTAAACCTCGACTTTGTCTCCGACTTTCAAATCGGGATTGTAGCGGAATTCGCTCATCGGGATGATGCCGTCTGACTTGAAGCCGATGTTCACCACCACTTCACGCTTGTTCATCGCGATAACCGTACCGTCAACCACTTCGTGGTCATTTACTTTGTTTAAAGAGCCTTCGTAGGCCTTTTCCTGAGCTTCGCGGCTCTCGTTCACCAGAGTGTCACCGCTTTCATAAGCATTCCAGTCGAAGTCTGCCAACGGTGCTACGTTCTTTAATTCTGCCATTTAATTAATTGAAAATAATAAAATTAATAATGTTAGACATTATGTTGTATATAATCGGGCGCAAAGTTACAATAAAAGGTATAAATATGCAATTAAAAAGGCAAGAAAATGAATGTATTTCTTGTTTTTGTTTGTATCTTTGCAGCGTCATTTATAATCATCTAACATGGGAAAGATTAATTGTATAGGTATTTTGACTTCCGGAGGAGATGCTCCCGGAATGAATGCCGCTATCCGCGCTGTTACGCGTGCCGGGATAGCAGCGGGTTTGAAGGTAAAAGGTATATATCGTGGTTATGAAGGATTGATTAACAACGAAATTCAGGAATTTACGACAGAGAATGTGAGCAATATCATCCAGAGGGGAGGAACGATTCTGAAAACGGCTCGCAGCAAGGAATTCCTTACGCCGGAGGGGCGTAAAAAGGCTTATGACAACATGGTGGAACAGGGTATTGATGCCTTGATTATCATAGGGGGTAACGGTTCGCTTGAAGGTGCACGCATTTTTGCTGAGGAGTTCGATGTGCCCTGTATCGGTCTGCCCGGCACCATCGACAATGACCTGAGCGGGACGGATTCCACTATCGGTTACGACACGACGTTGAATACCATTGTGCAGTGTGTAGACAAGATTCGTGATACCGCGACTTCGCACGAACGTATATTCTTCATCGAAGTGATGGGGCGCGATGCCGGTTTCCTGGCGCAGAACAGTGCGATAGCTAGCGGGGCGGAAGCTGCCATCATTCCCGAAGACTCTTCCAATGCCGACCAGTTGGAACAGTTCATCAGCCGGGGTATTCGCAAGAGCAAGAGTTCCAGTATGGTTATCGTGTCCGAAAGTCCCAAGTGCGGTGCCATGTATTATGCCGACCGGGTGAAGAAAGAATATCCCGAGTTCGACGTGCGCGTGTCTATTCTCGGGCATTTGCAGCGTGGCGGTTCTCCGAGTGCTTACGACCGTATTTTGGCTTCCCGTTTGGGGGTAGGCGCCATTACGGCTTTGCGCGAAGGGCAGCGTAACGTGATGATTGGCATCAAGAATGATGAAGTGGTGTACGTACCGTTCTGCAATGCCATCAAGAGCGACAAGCCGGTGAAGAAAGAGTTGATAAATGTATTGGGGATTTTGTCCATTTAAGGAACGGGCAAAGCCATATTATAAAAAAGTGTAACGGGAGCGAGGTCGGCAAGACTGGCTCCCGTTATTCTTTTGAAAGGCTCATTCTTCTTTCATCATTTCAAAAAAGCGGTGGATGGTGTCCCGGTTCACCGCTTTCAGTACGGCAGAGCCGTCACCGATAATTACCGTGTCGAAGAGAAAAGACAAACTGTTGAAGCCGGATGGGTCTTTGCTGATGCATTGGTTGTAATAGTCCGATGCGTTTCTGCCGTTCGGGTCTTCGGGACGGCCTTTTATGTTGCCTAAGTAATAGTTCCCGTCGAACGTGTTACGGGTGGAGCGGTTCAGGCGGATTTCTGATTCCTGCGGGACGAAGAATACATTTTCCCGGAACACGGTAGAGTCCGCATAACCGTCCCATGAATCGGACGTGATGATACTGCGGTCGATGAACGGCTCCGTTTTGGGGTTGACATGCAAGAGGTTCCGTTGTACCAATGTGTTTTTGCAAGGACCGGCAATGTGGATGTTGGCCGAGAATATTCCGCTACGGGTCGCACGCGGGCGGATAGCGTCATTGATGCTCACATTATATTGCACCGCGCTGCCTTGGTTGCCTGCACCGTGGTACGTGCCTGAATTGCAAATCAGGACCAGTCCGCCGTCGTTGTCGTGGCTATAGTTGTATTGTATGGTCGTGTTGCGGCAGTTGTAATCCGAGTCGAATCCTTGTGCGTCCCATGGGGCCTTATGGTCGCTCACTTCGTTGAACTGCATCACGGTGTTGTCGCAACTCCAAGGCCAAAAGCCTGCGGCGGCCTCGCTGTGGGGCAATGTGCCCGGGCAGTTGCGCATCAGGTTGTATTCTATCAAGGCTCCGTCGCATCCGATGGGGACGATGCCGTCGCCCGGGACTTCCTCTATCAGGTTTTTGCGTATGACGGTACGCGTGTTGGGATGCCAATGTTCGCGGTCGCTGTAACCGGACCAGATGATGCCGTTCCGCTCGCACCTCCGGATGATGCAGTCTTCCACCCGTAATCCGTCGAACGTGGAGGGCGTGTCTTTACCCCGGTTGACGATGAGTATGCCCGAACCTCCCCCTTTCTGTTTGATCAGGCTGCCGTTCACGTCGTGGATATGGAGTGCCCGGAGCACGATGTCGTGCGACACGCCATAATCTTCGCAGAGCACTTTCACGCCCGTGCGGTTCGCCATCCTTTGCTTTCCGGTGTTCACGACCTCCAGATTCTCTAAAGTGAGATAGTCTGAATTGCGCACCAAGACCGTGTACAGCGACGAGTCCGGGGCTTGGATGCAAGGTTTCCTGCCTGTGCCGTAAGCACCGATTACGACCGGACGGCCTGCCATCCCCTCGGCCGACACTTCCAACAGCCCGTTGAATGATGAGTTCCTGCGCAATAATAAGGAATCGCCGGCATTCAGTTGTATTTCTTTCGTCCGCGACAGGCTTTTCCAAGCCGTCTTTTCGCTCTTTCCGTCGGCGCGGTCATCACCGTTTTGCGCGTCTACGTAATAGTTTTGTCCCCCACGTGGTTTGGACTTGGCATGGGAGGGGACGGAAATGTTTCCGGCCACTCCCAAGAAGATAAGAAGGAATAAAGTTCTCATTATATGATAAGGTTAAGGAACATTCGTGACCATACGGGTCATTTCAGCCATGTGGCCCGTTTCCACACATATTCCAACGGGCCGTGGTCGTGGTGTTTCATCCACCATTTGCAGAAAGAGAATTGCAGGACGAAGAACGCCATTCCGGCCAACAGGCTGGCCGTAATGCCCAAATCGTCGTGCAAGGAAAAGCCCCAGTTGTAATAAAGCATGGCTCCGGCAATGCTTTGGGTGATGTAGTTCGTCAGGCTCATCTTGCCGTATGGGATGATTTTGCTCATGAACGCTTGCATCCGGGTGCGGTAAAAGGCCATGAGCCCGCCCGAAACCAGTACCAACATGAAAGCGAATTTATACAAAGAGCTTACCACAAGGTTCAGCGGGGTCAATACGGACGGATTGCTGATGAAGTCGGGCAGCATGTTGCCAAGCCCGTATAGGGGGAAAAATGCGACCAAGGCTCCGCAGAGTATCTTGTTCCACACTTTCAGGTTTTCTTTCAGGAACAAGCCCCGTCTGCCGATGAGCAGCCCGAATAGGAACAAGGCCGCCGTCTGGAACACACGTCCGTTGTCCCAGGCCCAAGCCAGGCTGGCCAGTTGTCCCTCCCAAAGGTTCACGCGTACGGTTTCCCAAAACGTGCCGCCCTGCTGTACGGCGAAAGTTTGTGCCCACAAATGCCCGGTGGGTACGGCCGGAGTGACGAATGCCGGGTCGCAGGCCGCCCGGATGGCGTAGTATAAGGGTAGGGGTTGGATAAGCAGGACGCAGGCCAGTACCAACAGCCATTTGTCTTTCAGGCGGCAGGTGAGCGGAAGGATGAAGCCCACTAAAGAGTAGAGCACCAATACCTCCGCCGTAAAGAACGAGGCGTTCAGGTTGCCGAAAAGGAAAAGCAGGAAGAGCCGCCAGCAAAACCGTCCCCTGAAGTCTTTTCCGCGCAGCCGCTGGTTGTCGTATTGGATGAAAAAGCTGAAACCGAAGAGCAATGCGAAAACGGCGTATGCTTTTCCGCCGAAGAGGAAGAACATGCCGTCCCAGATGGCTTTGTCACTGAAGTCCAACCACTCGCTTTGTCCCGCAGTGTCGGGGTAGGAGTAGAAATTGAAATGTTCGATGGAGTGCAACAGAATGATGCCCATTACGGCTATTCCGCGTAATACGTCAGCCACGTCCACGCGTGGATGTTTCGTCATGGTGGTGTTTTGCATGTTTTTTTTCCTTTTGTTTGTTTCGTGGTTGCAAAAATAGGGATTTTTTTCATCTATACCAACAAAAATTATTCTGCGGAGATTTGAAAATCGTTTGCCGCAGATTGAAAAATCAGTCTCAGCCAAATGATTTTTCATTTGGCGCAGAACGATTTTGAAAATGTAAGTGATTGGTTTTCAGGTGTGTTTGTAGGTGGAAAAATATTGATGAAAGTCATTTCTATAAGTGGTTAAAAAATACCGTAGAACTCCCCGTTGATTTTCTTTTTCCGACTATAAAAAATATCCCTACTTCACAGTAAGGATATAAAAAAAGGGTCAGCGCTCTGACCCAACCTTTGTTAACCTTAAATCTAATACTATGAAAAACACGATGCAAAGTTACGGAGTTTTTTGAAATAAACAATAGAAAAAGAATTAAAATGTCTATGCTTAACGTTTTTTATAGGATAAGCTTTGGTTTAGCTGTTTTTTTAGTCGTTTTTCGAGGTCTATTGGGGGATGAAAAAAGTCCATCTCTTGGTAAGAGATAGACTACCGTTTGCAAATGTAGGTAAAAAGCCAGATAACGCCAAGTAACTGTATGAAAAAATCTAAGAAATGCGATGTTTTTCTAAACTTTGTATTTTTTAAATGGCTGTAAAATAGTATATTTTAAATGTCGGTCTATCTCTTACCAAGAGATGGACCGCTATTGGTAATATAAAATAATAGTAACGCAGGAATATGATAAGATTGATCCGTAGTTTGATGAAAATATGGCTCGTTGCGTATATGGCCTGTGGCTGTGTGGCCTGTCGGAGTAATAAAAAATCGCATCCCTTAGAAGGGGAAGCCGCTGTGTCGGTTCCCTGTTTGCGAGATATGGGCATCGTACGTCCGATTGCCGGATGGAGTCGGGGGGATAGTAATATGACCCGGTTTAAATATCGTGACGGACGGATGGTCGGGGGCTACAGTACGGAATATGGTACTTTTATCGTGGAGAGCCATCCGTTGGCGTTTCGGGCTTTCAAGGAAAAGAAGTCCATGGATGCCGGTCACGTCTGCGAGGTTTGTTTCAAGCCCGTTCGTGTCGCTCCGGAAGGTTATGTGGTTTATATGGAGTTCAGCGGAATGGAGCAAGAAGCGGCGAACGGCGGAAAAGCCCGTCCTTTTCGAGGTGAGGTGTCGGCTTCTTACGACCCCGATGGTCATATAACCGAGATGAACTACTGTCGTGAAAACAGTTTGGGGCGCAGAGAAACCGGCGTGGCGCGGTACACTTGGAAGGACGGGAATCTGGAGACGGTGGTTTCCGATGTTTCCCATACGAACAATCTATACGAGAGGCATGAGATTTATACTTTTGGCTATGACATGCAGGATTCCCTGAAGTTAAATCCCGGTATCTACCTCCAAGAGATGAATTGTTTTCCGGGGCTTTATGATTTTATTTGGTATGCCGGACTGTGGGGGAAAACCACCCGTCGCATTCCGCAGACGGTCACATACGAAAAGGTGGGAGACGGAGAAAATCGCAGCGAAACGCAATCTATCACTTTTATCCTCAGGCCGGAAAAGAATGCTGCGATATTGTCTTACGGTGGAGTTCCGCGCTTTTCATTCGATTACTTTCCCGTCAGTTGCCCCTGAGCGGTGGTCCCGTTGTCGGCCTCGGTTGGTGACGGGACCTTTTTAAAGGGATAAAAGAAATACGGGTCGCTTCACAGCGACCCGTATTCTTTAGTTTTTTAGGTATTAGTTTTGTTTAAGGTAAAAAGATTGTTTTCAGGATAACGCTGCAAAGGTAAGCGCATTTTTAGGTGCGTGCAAGTAAAAAAACATGCTATAAAACATATTTTGCGAAAAACACTGCATTTTCCTTAAAAATCTTTTAATCTGCTTTGTCTTTCAGTTTTTGCCGATGGTAATTTACCATCCGGTCTATCGGTTCTTTGAGGATGTTTCCTATCCGTATGTCGTATATTCCGGCAGCCTCCTCCAGTTCTTCGTGGAAAATGGCGGCTATGCTGCCCACGAAGTGTACGGCAAGCGATCCGGGGTGGTAAGCCATGATGTTCCGTTCAAAGAAGGCTTTGAAGCAGTCTGTGAGTATACGGTGGGCGTCAGGGTGGGTACGGTGGGCTTTCAGGAAAGGTGTGAAAGAAGCTAAGAAACGGTTGGCTTCCGGTTCCCGGTACACTTTCCGGATGATGTCAGCTTCGTCCCATCCGTAGCTTTCCGCTAGCTTACGGCTTAGTTCTTCGTCTAAAAGTCCTTTGAGCCAGTCGCCTATCAGGCGTTTGCCTAAAGCTGTGCCGCTGCCTTCGTCCCCTAAGATGTATCCCAACGGAGACACATGTTGCACAATGTCCTGTCCGTCGTAACGGCAGGAATTGGAACCGGTGCCCAAAATGCAGGCAATGCCGGCTTCGTGTCCGCATAAGGCCCGTGCAGCCCCCAACAGGTCGGAATGGACTTCGGCTGTGGAGCGGGGGAAGAGTCCGGTAAGGGCCTGTCCCATCTTGTCGCAGACGGAAGGCAGGCATCCCGCACCGTAATAATAGATATGGGTTTCCGTTTCCGGTCCTTGGAGATGGGGGGCCAACCGGGGAAGCAGTTCCGTTTGCAGGATTTCCCGGATGGCGGGAGGTTCCAACAGGGCAGGGTTGAGTCCACGCGTACGGAAAAGCTGAGGCTCCCGATGGGGAACTGCCAGGCACCAGTCGGTTTTTGTGGAGCCTCCGTCGGCCACCAACAAGGCTTTCCGTAGGTTATGCTTGGTTTCCATGATGTTCTTTTTTCCCGAATTCCGGGTCTATTTTCAGCAGTGCTGTGACGCCGACCGTCACCAAGCAGCAGGCCATTACGATAAGGAAGAAGTGGAAGTATCCCACGGCTTCCTGCAATTCTCCGGCCACGGCGCCCGGCAGCATCATGGACAGGGCCATGAAAGCCGTGCAGAAGGCATAATGCGAAGTCTGTTGTTCCCCTTGCGAATAATATAGGAGGAACAGCATGTAGGCAGTGAAGCCAAAGCCGTAACCGAATTGCTCAATGAATACCATGGCGTTGATAAGCAAGAAATTCGTAGACTGGAAGTAACTCAGATAGACATATACAAGGTCTGGTAGCGTGATGCTCCATACCATCGGCCACAGCCACTTTTTCAACCCGTTGCGCGAGGCGGCTATACCGCCTATGATGCCGCCGAGGGTCAGGCCGAGTACGCCTACCGTTCCCTGTACGAACCCTACTTCCTGCGTGGAAAGCCCCAGTCCGCCTTCGCTGACGGGTTTAATCAGGAACAGGTTGGAAATCCGGATGAGCAACGCTTCCGGCAGGCGGTAGAAAAGCATGAAAAGGACGGCGGCCACAGGCTGCGGTTTCCGGAAAAACGATGTGACGGTGAGCCAAATGTCTTTCCACAGGCTGCGGGCCGACACGGCTTTTCGTGTCCGGTCGCAGTCGGGGCGCGGCAAGTGGAAAAAGTGGTAGGCAGTCACGGCAATGAAGAATGCCGCCAGCACGTAGAAAGCGATGCTCCACGAATAGGCGATGCGGCGGGTGAAAGTTTCCAACGTGCCCGCCAACATGATGAGCAGTCCGCTGCCCGCTATGGTGGCGATGCGGTAGAACGTGCTCCTGATGCCCACATACAGGCTTTGCTCGTGCGGGTCGAGCGCCAACATGTAAAAACCGTCGGCTGCGATGTCGTGGGTGGCACTGCTGAAAGCCATCATCCACAGGAACATCAGGGTAAATACGAGGAAATGGGCGGAGGGAAGCGTGAAGGCCACTCCGGCTATGGCGGCGGCGATGAGGAACTCCATGGCCAATATCCACCATCTTTTGCTTTTGGCAAGGTCGATGAACGGGCTCCATAGGGGTTTGACGACCCACGGGAGGTAGAGTGCGCTAGTGTAGAAAGCGATTTCGGCGTTGGAAAGTCCCATGCGTTCGTACATGACGGTAGAGATGCTCATGACCGTCACGTAAGGCAGTGCCTCGGCAAAGTACAGGGTCGGAATCCATTTCCATGGGTTCCGGCTTGGGGTTTCCGGTGTTTGCCGGTCGTCTATGGCGTAAGGTTTTCTTTTCATAAGGCTGTCAGGAGTAGGCTTTCCGGATGGTGATTCCGTCATAATAATGTTTCAGGATTTCGTCGTAACGGTAACCTTTGGCTCCCATGACCGCCGCCCCGATCTGGCATAAGCCCACGCCGTGCCCCCATCCGGCACCGTGGAGGACGAACCGGCCGGGTATGCCGTCGTGCAAATCCTCCTTGTCGACCACGAATGCCGAACTGAACAAATGGGTGTGGCTTAATACACGGCGTATTTCCAACTCTTTTCCGATGACGAGTGTCTCCTGTGTACCGACGATTCTCAACCGGCTGATATGTCCGCCTCGTCCGCGTTCCACGGGGATGAGGTCGAGGATGCTGCCAAAATCCGTTTTCAGGTTCTCCTCGATGAGCCCGGACAATTCGTCTTGCGTGTATTCCACGCGCCAACGGTAGAAGTCCGTGGTTTCCCGGTCGTAGTCGTTCAGCACTTGACGGAGTATCTCTTCGTCTTCCGTGTGGCAGAACGAAGGCGGGTTGCTCCGTATCCACTTTTCAGCCTCCTCTTCCCGGGTGAGGTCCGGCAGCGCCGGACGGATGCCCGAAAGATTCCCGGGCGCAATATCTCTGACACTGGTCAGGTAAGACAAATGCTTGTCCTCCCAGCAATATTCGAATTCTTCGGTCGCTCCGCCGCAGCATTTCGAGAAACGTGCGTCGCAGATGTCATCCCCCGACGTGAGGATTTGCCCGCGTGTGGCTTTGACGGCTTCCACCACGGCCTCGTTGCTGGCCCGCGTGATGCCCTGATAGCGTTGGCAATGGTCGTCGGCACATACGTCGAATATCGTATGGTCTTCGCGGTCGTACCAACGGATCAGCTCTCCGTCGCTTTTGCTGAACGAGAAGAATCCACGGTCGTGGTTACTCAGTTGTTTGCGCTTTTCTATCTGGGCATAGAGCCAGCTCCGGCTGATGACGGCCGATGCTTTCAGGAACTCAGGAGAGGCGGAGGCGTTCATTTCGCTGGAAATGACACTGATGAGGTAGTCTTCCACCGGCAACACGTTGATGGCCACGATTTTTTCTTCTTCCACCACTAATTTCAACGTGCCGCTGAAGATTTGCGTTTCTTGCCGTTCCCAATGGAATTTGATACCGATTGTCACGTCGTAAAGCGAGAAAGAAGCTTTGTTTTCCTGAGGGGTAAAAGTCAATTCCCGGTACAGGTTTCCGTTCCACAGGATGCCTCCTTCGCTGCATTCTACCGTTTGCTCGCCCCTTACGAGGCTGCCTTTGGCCGAATAGGTGGCGTTGAGGGAGAAATGGATACGTTGCCGGCTCATGATGCCTACGCTGACTTCGGGTTCCGTGCCTTCATGTAGTCGTTCCGGAGCCGTGCGCGGCTCCGCGTTTTCCGTGCCGTCTTTCTTCTGGTGGAGGGTGAACTGCCCGATGACCGGTTTCAGTTCTTCTTCGCTCAGCGTCACTTCGCGCAGGATGTCCGTAGCCAATTCGGCCGTGATGGCCCGGAAATCTTTTTCTCTCGGTGTGATGAACAGGCCGCCCATATCCAAGGCTCCGGGACTGACGAGCAGTTGGTGCTCGCCGGTCTGTCCGTAGCAGGCCGGCCTGTGTTTCTTGCGTGGGAAAATCAGGATGACGATTTCGTCTTCTCGTCCGGCGTTCCATGACTGCCGCCAACAGATGATGTTCATGCGCGGTTCGTTTTCCCCGTCGCAGAGCGGAAGGGCATAGTAGAGTTTTTCAAAAAGCAGGCAGGGATGTTCCGACGGCCGGGTGCGGATGACAAATACCGGACATATATAACTTTTGAGGATGTAGAGCCCGCAGTTGGCGTTTTGCATCATGATTTCCTCGATGCTCTCTTCTTCGTCCGGTTGCAGGGGATAGAGTTTTTCCATCCCCATTTCGTAGCTTTTCCAGTCCCGTTCGATGGGCAACACACCCCGTTTCCCTGCCTGGAAGTGCATGTGGTCGGGGGCAGAAGCGCCGCATACGGGGCCGTTGTAGAAAAAGACGGCTTCCGGTATGTTCCAGGCCATGTTGCGCAAGGTCTTGAAGTGAGGCAGGATGCTTTGTGGTGTATGCCTCCGTGCCGGGATGGTAAAGTGTTCCGGTAAGATAGGATAAGGGTTCACCAACAGTTGGTAATGTCCTTCTATGGGCAGGGCGTGTTGTACCTCCGGCCGGTTCAGGTCGCAAAGGAAGCACGGGCGGGCGGCCAAGGCTTCGGCTGAGATATTGGCTCCGGTCGAGGCTATTCGTGCCGGATTGAACTGGGCGGTCAGCGTATGGTCGCCGATGGCCAGTTCCTTGTTCTCTGCTTTTTGCAGGTCTTCATAACGTTGCCGGGCTTCGCTCCAGTCCTCTAATTGCTTGCGGAAGAAAGCCTGCATTTCTTCGGGATTCAGCGGGTGTGCCCACAGTCGGTTCAGTCGGCGGCGGGCTTCTATCTCGATAGTACGCAGCCGGTCCTTGTAAAGATTGTGGGCATTGGCTTTTTCTATGCTCAGTGCCGCGTCGGAATTGCCTTCCCAACGTCGGCATAAGTAAAGTTCTTCATAGATGCGCCCGATGCGGTAGTAGCGTGAAAAGCATAAGCCGAGTGCATAATCTTCCCCGTAACTGGTGTTCGGGATTTGCAGCTTCCTTAGAATCGGGGTGAAGAAAGCGCGCGGGGCACCCAGTCCGTTGATGCGCAAGGCATTGTTGCGGCCGTTTTCGGGGGTCCATTCCTTGTGGTCTATCAGGCCCGGCGGCAGAGTTTGCAGGGAGAAATCCGTCATGCGGTAGGCTCCGATGACCATGGCTGCCTTTTCATGATAAAAAGTTTGTATGATGCGCTGCAAAGTCTGTGGTGAACTGTACAGGTCGTCCGAATCCAACTGGACGACGAAGCGTCCGCAACGCGGGTGGTGTACGGCCAAGTTCCAACAGCCCCCGATGCCCAAGTCGCCGCGTTCGGGGATAAGGTGGACGACGCGAGGGTCACGGGTGGCATAACGTGCGATGGCTTCCGTCGTTCCGTCTGTGGAATGATTGTCCGCCACGATAAGGTTGAAATCGAAATCTGTTTCTTGGGACAGCACGCTGCGGATGGCATCTTCGATAGTGCGGACCCGGTTGCGTACCGGAATGACGACCGTGGCCTCGCAAGGGAAATCTTCGGCACGGAAGTCTACCTCGTCGAATTCGTCGGGAGCCAGATAAGCCCCGATTTGCTTCAGGTGCTCCGTACAGGCTTTTTCCATTTCGATTTGCACGGTGCGGTTTTTCGGGTCTACGTAGTCGAAATTTTTCTCTCCGCTTTTCCGGGTGTCGGTTTCCGTTTTCGTATAAAGGGGTTCGTCCAAATGGAACAACTTGCCGTGGCGGCTCAAGTATAGCCGTAAGTCATACCATCCAGCGAAACGGTAGTCGGGCAAATTCTCTTGTCTGGCGTATGCTTTCAGGCCTTCTGTACGTATCAAGACCAACGGGCCGAAATCGAAATCGTCGCGCAGGCTGCCCTTTTGGTAATCTATGAGCGGATGGGCATGCCGTGCCCCGTCCTGTATGGCGTAATGGTCGGCATAAAGCAAGTCGGCACGGGTGTCGTCGGCCACACGCAACAGGCGGTCGAGGGCATGGAACCCCAGTTCAAGCGGCAGGGCTTTGTGGTAGAACAGGCAGTATTCGGCCTCGCAAAGGCGAGCCATGTCCAACATGGCCTGTGTGCTGAAAATACCGTCGGTGTGCAACGGTAAGCAGGTATCTGGCAGGGTGGCCTCGACACCAACGGGGTATAGCCCGTAGATACGGCCTGTCCATCCACTGCTGCGGAGTTCCTGTACCAGTCCGGCCATTTGGTTCTCTGTTCCGCAAGGGAGGAAACAGTCTATTCGTGGAGAATGTGATGACGATTTCATGTGGTAATTTATGTATTATAGCGTGCAAATATACTAATAGAAGTCCAATATAGTGGAAAGTTTTCTCTTTTTTCCGTAACTTTGCCTGTAAAATAAAGGAGAAGAGATAACCGTGGAGGATAAGATAGCATTATTGGGCATGACGTTGTCGGAGTTGAAGTCCGTGGCGGGGGAAATCGGTATGCCGTCTTTTGCCGCCCGTCAGATGGCGGAATGGCTGTATGGGAAGAAGGTGGCTTCCATTGACGAAATGACCAATATTTCGGCGAAGAACCGATGTTTGTTGAACGAACGTTATACCGTGGGCTGCTTGGGTCCGGTGGATTGCCAACGCTCGGCAGACGGGACCGTGAAGTATCTGTACCGTACGGCGGCGGGCGGATACGTGGAGACGGTGTATATCCCCGATGGCGACCGGGCTACGCTTTGCGTGTCTTCCCAGGTGGGGTGCAGGATGAACTGCCGTTTTTGCATGACCGGAAAACAAGGCTTTTCCGGACAGCTGACGGCTGCTGATATCCTGAACCAACTGTATTCGCTGCCGGAGCGCGACACCCTGACCAATGTGGTGTTCATGGGGCAGGGGGAACCGTTGGACAATCTGGATAACGTGTTGCGCGCCACGGAGATTCTGACAGCCGATTATGGCTATGCCTGGAGTCCTAAGCGCATTACGGTGTCTACCGTCGGACTGCGCAAGGGGCTGAAACGTTTTTTGGACGAGAGTGAATGTCATCTGGCAGTCAGCCTGCATAACCCGTTTGCCGACCAACGTGCCCGGTTGATGCCGGCCGAGAACAGTTACGGCCTGCAGGAAATCGTGGCGTTGCTCCGGGAGTACGACTTTACGCACCAACGTCGCCTTTCTTTTGAATATACGATGTTTGAAGGGGTGAACGACACCTTGGCGCATGCCAAGGAGCTCTTGCGCTTGCTTGGAGGGGTGGAATGCCGGATGAACTTGATTCGTTTCCATCCCGTTCCCGGCGTGGACTTGAAGGGGACGTCGGAGGAAGGCATGTTGCGTTTTCGGGATTACCTGACCGGGCACGGGCTTTTTTCTACTATCCGGGCGTCGCGCGGACAGGATATTTTTGCCGCTTGCGGATTGTTGAGCACGGCGAAACAACAAGGTGTGGAACTTAAAAAGACAGAATAAGGCTATGAAAAGGATTTTAGGAAATCGGTGGATGTCGTGGTGCGGGATATGGGTTGCCGTAATGCTGTTGGCTGCCTGTGACCATTTGGCTAAGCCTACGTCCAGTGGACGCCCGTACGAAGTGTTGGTCGTTGTGGGCGACTCCTTGTGGCAACGTCCTGCGGGACGTGCGTTGTTTGATGTGTTGGATACGGATATCCCCGGTCTTCCGCAGCCCGAGCGTTCGTTTCGTATTTCGCAGACCGACCCGAAGCGTTTTAATCAGGTGTTGAACATTTTCCGGAACATCATAAAGGTGGATATTGCTCCTAACCAATATACGCAGACCAAAATGAAGTTCACGCGTGACGTGTATGCCCGGCCGCAAGTGCTGCTGACGATTCAAAGTCCGAATGAAAAGGACTTTGCCGCTTTTGTGAAAAAGAATGCCCGGGCCATCATCGACTTTCTGGTGAAAATGGAAATGAACCGGCAAATCAATGAATTGGAGAAAAAACATTCGGAAGTCGTGTCTTTCTTGGCCGATTCCATCTTCGGTTGCCAATTCTGGGCACCGGCGGAAATCAAGAGCTACAAGAAAGGGAAAGACTTCTTCTGGACTTCTTCCAACACGGCTTCCGGGTTAGTGAACATCTGTATGTATTCCTATCCTTATGAAGGGCCTTGGACGTTCAACAAGGCATACGTGTTGGCCAAACGCGATTCCGTGATGAAAGTCAATATCCCCGGTGTGGAACCCCGTATGTATATGGCTACCGACACGGTTTGTACTTCGGTGAAACCCATTACGGTGAAAGGAGGGTATGCCATGGAGGCACGCGGACTGTGGAAAATGGAGCATGATGCCATGGGCGGCCCGTTTGTCAGCCATTCCCGGGTGGACACGTTGAACAACCGCGTGGTGGTGGCGGAAGGCTTTGTTTATGCGCCGGAGAAAATGAAGAGAGGGCTGATTCGTCGGTTGGAGGCTGCGTTGTACACCCTTTGCTTGCCGGGCGAGCAAGCCCGTGAATTGAAAGCCAACATACCCGAAGTCAGCGTGGTGGCAGGAAAAGAACAAGAATAAATCAGAAACAAAAGATATGAAGAATGGTAAGATATTGGTGGGGATAACCCACGGTGACATAAACGGTGTGGGATACGAGGTTATCCTGAAGCTTTTCAGCGAACCGATGATGTTGGAGTTATGTATACCTATTATATATGGTTCGCCCAAAGTGGCCACTTATCACCGCAAGGCGATGGAGCTGACGACAAACTTCGTCACGATACAAAAAGCGGACGAGGCCGTGGAGGGCAAGTTGAATTTGGTGGACTGTCTGGAAGAAGAGGTGAAAATCGATTTCGGACAGCCCTCTGCCGAGAGTGGCAAAGCGGCTTTGGCGGCTTTGGAAAGGGCTATGGTGGATTATCGCGAGAGACTGTTCGATGTATTGGTGACGGCACCCATCAACAAGGCAACGATACAGGGAGATGGTTTCCACTTTCCCGGACATACGGAATATATACAGGAGCGCGTCGGCGAAGGCCGGGAGGCACTGATGATTTTGATGAATGACGTGCTTCGCGTGGCTTTGGTGACTACACATTTGCCGATTCGCGACGTGGCGCAGGCGATAACCAAGGAAGCCGTTATGCAAAAAATCCGTATCTTCCATGAGGCGTTGCGCAAGGATTTTAATGTATCGAACCCGCGTATCGCCGTATTGGCACTGAACCCCCATGCCGGCGACGGCGGCCTGTTGGGCACGGAAGAAAAGGATATTATCCGTCCGGCTCTCCAGGAGATGGAGAAGGATGGCGTTTTCTGTTTCGGCCCTTATGCGGCCGACGGCTTTTTCGGAAACCGTACGTACGAGCATTTCGACGGCGTGTTGGCCATGTATCACGACCAGGGATTGGCACCGTTCAAGGCACTGTCCATGGCGGACGGGGTGAATTATACGGCAGGACTGCCCATTGTCCGTACTTCTCCAGACCATGGTACGGCCTACGATATCGCCGGGCAGGGAAAGGCCGACGAGTCATCCTTCCGCCAGGCGGTCTATGCGGCATTGGATGTGTACCGCAACCGTGCCCGTTACGAAGAAGCGTATGCCCATCCTTTGCGCAAGCAGTATCACGAGCGTCGTGACGACAGCGACAAACTCAAACTGAACGCTCCGGAAGAATAACATGAAGCCTCTTTACCGTAACGTGTTTCTGGCCATCGGCGTGGTGGCCATCATTATTATGCTCTGCACTTCGGACTTGTCCTATTCGGAATTATGGGACAACGTCCGTCGGGCGGGATACTGGTTTCCGGCCGTCATCCTCTTATGGGTCTTCCTTTATCTGGCCAACGCCTGGGCTTGGTCGGTCATCATCCACGACGGGGCGGCACCGAAAATTCCTTTCCTGAAGATTTATAAGTACACGGTCAGCGGTTATGCGCTGAACTATGTCACTCCGGTGGGACTGCTCGGCGGCGAGCCTTACCGTATCATGGAGCTGACGCCCTACGTGGGGGCGGCCAAGGCAACATCCAGTGTGATTTTGTATGCCATGATGCACATCTTTTCCCATTTCTGTTTTTGGACTTTCTCCATTCTCCTTTATTTGTGGCTCTATGGACGGGAAATGTCGGCGGGGATGGCGGTATTCATGACCGTTTGTTCCGCCTTCTGCGCTGCGGGCATTTACTTCTTCCAGAAGGGATATAAAAACGGGTTAGCCATGAAAGCCTTGCGCTTGTTGGCCCATATACCCGGGTTGAAGTCCCGTCTGCGGCGGTTCATCGGCACGCGGGAAGAGTCCATACGGAAGGTGGACAGCCAGATAGCCGCCTTGCATGCACAGCGTAAGTCCACGTTCTACCTGTCGTTGTTCATAGAGTTCGCCGTGCGGGTGGCCGGTTGTCTTGAAATCCAGTTCATCTTGCTGATACTGACTGATCATGTTTCTTTTTGGGATTGCGTGCTGATACAGGCTTTCACGTCGCTTTTTGCCAATTTGTTTTTCTTTATTCCGATGGGTATGGGAGCGCGTGAAGGCGGTTTTGCCTTAGCCGTGGGCGGACTTTCCCTGGCCGGAGCCTACGGTGTTTACACCGGTTTGATTGTCCGTCTGCGCGAACTGGTGTGGACAGCCGTCGGTTTGCTGTTGATCAAACTGGGCAATAAGCCTGCTTAGTTTTTCTTAAATTAATGCGGTTAAAGTTGTGTCCCACGGGATTTTTTATGTAATTTTGTCGACAATCGCATTTTGGGAGAAGATATGAATACATCCGACGTTCAGGCACAGAAAAGAAGATATGGTATCGTGGGCAACTCGGAAGGGTTGAACCATGCAGTGGACATTGCTTTGCAGGTGGCCAAGACGGACTTATCCGTATTGATTACCGGGGAGAGCGGCGTGGGAAAGGAAATCATTCCCCGTATTATCCACGACAACAGCCTGAGGAAGACGAAGAAATACTTTGCCGTGAATTGCGGTTCCATTCCAGAAGGGACGATAGATTCCGAACTGTTCGGTCATGAGAAAGGGGCTTTTACCGGGGCGATAGGAGAGCGTGAAGGCTATTTCGGGGCGGCCAACGGAGGTACGCTGTTTCTTGACGAGGTTGGAGAGCTGCCTTTGGCCACGCAGGCGCGTTTGTTGCGTGTGTTGGAGACGGGGGAATACATCCGGGTCGGTTCGAGCGACGTGCGTAAGACCGACGTGCGCATCGTGGCGGCTACCAATGTCAACATGGCGCAGGCCATCCGCGACGGCCGTTTCCGCGAAGACCTGTTCTACCGCCTGAACACGATTCCCGTCAAGATGCCGGCTCTTCGCGAACGTGGGGACGACGTGGTGCTGCTTTTCAAGAAGTTTGCGATGGACACGGCGGAAAAGTATAATATGCCGGATCCTGTGGAGCTGACGGAAGCCGCCCAGGAAAGGCTGAAAAGATATTCATGGCCGGGGAACGTCCGCCAACTGAAGAACGTGACGGAACAGATTTCCATCCTCTCCCCGGAGCGGATTATCACTCCTGAAATCTTGTCCGGGTATATCCCCGAAGATTCGGTGACGCATGACATCGTACCGTTGAACAAACGGAATGAAGGCCACAGTTTTGAAAACGAACGCGAACTGTTGTACAAGATACTTTTCGATTTGCGCAATGACGTGACGGAACTGAAAAAGTTGGTGCACGGGCAGCGGGTGGAGCGTGAGCACTCTTCCGCCCCACAGGTTGTCGAGCGTCCTATTACTTATTATCAGCCGGATGTCACTTATCCGGTGGCTCATGCGGCCAAAGGGGCGGATGAGTTTCAGACTCCGGAAGAATATGTGGAAGAGACCGTGTCTTTGAACGACGTGGAACGTCAGGTGATAGTGAGGGCTTTGGAGAAGAACCGGGGCAAGCGTCGCAAGGCCGCCCAGGAACTGAACATCTCCGAAAGGACACTTTATCGTAAAATAAAGGAATATGGTTTGGATAAAGAGGATATTTAAAAGTAAGGTGGTCGGGCTGTTGTCTTGTGTCTTTTTGTTGGCGGCTTGTTCTATTTCCTATAAATTCAACGGGGCATCCATCGACTATACGAAAACCAAGACGATACAGATTTCACCTTTCCCCATCCGCTCTGCATACGTATGGGCGCCCATGCAGTCTATTTTCAGCAACCAGTTGACCGACGTCTTTGCCCGCCAGACCAAGTTGAGGCAGGTGAACCGTAACGGGGATTTGCAGCTTTCGGGCGAGATTGTGGAATACAGCCAGTTCAACAAGGCCGTGTCTGCCGACGGGTTTTCGTCGCAGGTGCAGTTGAAGATGACAGTGAATGTCCGTTTTGTGAATAATGCCAACCATGATGAAGACTTCGAACAGAAGTTCAGTGCCACCTCCCAGTATGACTCTTCGCAACAGTTGACCGCTGTACAAGAGGAACTGGTGACCCAGATGGTGAAGGATATTGTGGACCAGATATTTAATGCAACCGTAGCGAATTGGTAAGGATATGGATTTGAACTTGTCGGATTATATCAAGCATCCGGAGAAACTGGATAAGGAGACGTTGCCCCGCCTGGAGAAGTTGGTCAGCGACTATCCTTATTTCCAACCGGCCCGTCTGCTCTATTTGCGTAATCTGTACCTCTTGCACGATGCGGCTTTCGACCGGGAGCTTCGTCGCGCCGCCTTTTTCCTGCCCGACCGTAAAGCCCTGTTCCGTTTGATAGAAGGCGTAAACTATCGGTTCGAACCCGTCAAGAAGTATCAGACGAAAGCAGAGAAGGCGGGAGAGGTGGAAGAGGACCGCACTTATTCGCTCATAGACATTTTTCTGGCCAACTTGCCGGAGGAGAAGCCCCACCGCCCGAAGCCGGTGGATGCTTCCACAGACTATATGGCATACCTGATGCAGAGTGAAGACGCTCCCGACACGATTACGGCAGTGCCCCGCATGCAGCATCAGGAACTGATAGACGAATTTATCGGGCAAGGGGATAAACGCATCGTACTGAAGCAGGATGCCGACAGCGAGTTGCAGACTCCTGCTCTTCCTGCCGAGGGCGAAAACGAGGAGGATGAGGACTATTTTACCGAAACATTGGCTAAAATTTATATAAAACAAGGCCGATATACCAAAGCGATGGAAATTATAAGGCGGTTAAGTTTGAAATATCCAAAAAAAAACCGTTACTTTGCAGACCAGATTCGTTTCTTGGAGAAATTGATAATAAATAATAAAAATAAAAAATCGTAAACATGTACACAGTATTGGTTGTTCTCATCGTCATTCTTGCCATTCTGATGTGTCTGGTTGTACTCATCCAGGAGTCCAAAGGTGGAGGTCTCGCTTCTAGCTTCTCCGCTTCCAATCAGATTATGGGTGTGCGCAAGACGACGGATGTGATTGAAAAACTGACTTGGGGATTGGCGGCTGCCATGGTCGTATTGAGCGTGGTTTCGGTATTCTTTATTCCCAAAGTGGCTACGGAAGAGTCTGCCATGATGAAGGCGGCCACCGAGCAAAAGGCCGTAAATTCCAACAATTTGCCGGGATTCGGTGCTAGCCAACCGCAGCAACAGGCTGCTCCGGCCGGGCAAGCTCCGGCACAGTAGGCACCCGCGCAGTAAGCGGAACTGCCGGTCTTGGGTGACAGAAGGGCGAAACCCTTCTCCGGGAATTATTATTAGACAAAAGGACATAAGGTGCAACTTGTCAAATCCCGTTTGTGGAAGTCGGCATTCACCTTGTGTCCTTTTGTTCTTTTGTCTGAAAGCTCCTACCCCTACCCAGAAGTTTCACAAAACCATTCTTCAGTTTATAATATATTGTATTATAGTGTCTTATGACAGATTCTGAAGGATGAAGGATGGTTTTATAAAACCCTTTGGAGGGAAGTGAAGAGTACTTATATCCATGATTTTTTAAAAAAATGTCGAGAAAATTTGTTTGTTTTGTTTATAAACTCTATATTTGTCACGTAATATTATCCAAATGCGATGATGAAAAACGGACTTGTACATAGAAATCAGAGAGGTGCTACGGTGTGGAGGCCGTTGCTGATAGTACTGTGCAAGGGCGAAAAATACCGTTTTTTGACGATTTTATATGAGAAAACATGCGTTTTGAACTGCTTTTTTAACTATTTGTATTTGGTTGTTCCGAATATTTGTGTAAACACACACACACACACACACACACACACACACACACACACATGTAAATCATGTAATATCTTTTTGTATTTTGTCGATAAACCCCGCTATGTTTGGCCATGTCGGGCATTTGGTATATTGTCCGCTTTCAGATGAAAGCGGGCCTTTACGTATATTCTATAAACTGAAAACCATGATGAAGAGCAAACGACTTGTTTTATGTTTGCTAGGGCTGTGCAGTTGGTTCGTCGCTGTTCAAGCACAGACCGTAGCGTTAAAAACGGATGTGGTGAACTGGGCTACAGCTTCGTTGAATTTGGAACCCGAAGTGAAAGTGGGGCGCAAGTCCACCATGGCTTTGGGGCTTTCGTGGAATCCCTGGACGTTTTCCGACAACAAGAAATGGCGTCACCTACGGGTGCAGCCGGAGTACCGTTATTGGATATGCCGTCCGTTCGGTGGGCACTTCTTAGGGCTTCACGCTTCTTACACGCGGTTTAATGCCGGAGGGGTGAACCTGCCTTTCGGCCTGTTGCCCAAGTTGGAAGATGAGCGCATGCAGGGTAATGAGTGGGCTGTGGGTCTGGGTTACGGCTACCATTGGATCCTGAGCCGCCATTGGAGTTTGGAGGCCGAGTTGGGGTTGGGCTATTCTTTCGCAGACTTCAGTGCCTATGAGTGCCGCAAGTGTGGCGACAAGTTGGAAGAGCGCACTACCCACCGCTTCGTGCCCACCAAGTTGTCCGTGTCTTTTATTTATGTGTTCAAGTAAATCAGACCGAAAAGATGAAGATAATCAATGATATACAAGCGTGGATGGGAGCAGCGGCCTTGTGCCTGTCTTCCTGTCCGTTGTTGGCCCAACAGGTGGTGCCGACGGGCGAACCTGTGTTGTCGTGGCAGGACAGCACGCAACTCAAAGTGGCCTTTTCCGTGGCTGCCGGCGATGTGGAAATTACCTCCGACGACCGTCTCATCCTTACGCCGCGCCTTACCACGAAGGCGGGCGACACGTTGGCGCTGCCTCCTGTGGAACTGGCCGGGCGGCGCAACCGCCGTTACTTCGACCGCCGTGCGGCTTTGCACGGTGAAGAACGTGCCGTCGTGGCAGCTGCCGCCGATACCCTATATTATAATAAGGTGGTAGAGGCGGAGCCGTGGATGCGTGCGTCGGAGCTTTCGCTTACGGTGGATTGCGAGTTCGAGGACTGCTGTGACGTGCGGCCGTTGGCTGCGCTCGATTTGGGTGCTACGTGTTGGTTCACGCCGAAACCCAAGGCTGTCGTGCCAGTGCTGAGCGTGGCTGAACAGATTGCCGTGCGCGAACCCGTGCTGAAGCCCGTCAGCGAATACAAGCCCTATACGCGCGACATCCCTTTGCGCAAAATGAAAGATGCGCTTTACGTGCATTTCCCCGTGGGAAAGTGGGACTTGCGCGAAGACTTCCGCGACAACGAGGCCACGTTGGCGCGTATCGTGGACATGATGCGGCGCGTGAAGGACGACAAGACCTCATCCATCGTGAAGGTGGTGATTGTGGGCTTGGCATCCATCGAAGGCTCCGTGGCTTTCAACGAGCATCTGGCGGGGCGGCGTGCCGAAGTCCTGAAAGACTACCTTGATGCCCGGGTGGACATGCCCGACAGTGTGTATGAGGTGGTGGGTGCAGGGGAGGCATGGGCCGACTTGCGCGATGTCATCGCCGAGAGCGACCTGGACGAGCGGCAGGAGCTGTTGCAAATCATCGACCACACGCCGGATGCCAACCTGCGTGAGCAGCGTATCCGCAGGCTCAATGGCGGGCGGCCTTACCAATACCTGAAGCAGTCGGTCTTTGCCGACCAACGTAATTCGGGGTATATCCGTGCTTACTATGAGGCTGTGCCGGACGAGGCAGCCGAAGCTATCAACCGGGCCGTGGCTTTGGTGCGCGGGGGGCGCGATGCCGAGGCGGCTGCCCTGCTCGAACCGTTGGACGACGAACGCAAGTGGAACACGTTGGGTGTGGCCTACTTCAAGACGGGGCGGCGTAAGGAGGCCATCGTATGCTTCGAGCGTGCCGTGAAGGCGGGCGACAGCGAGGCTGCGGGCAACCTGAAGGGCGTACAGGCCGTGGAATGACGGAATTTATGAGATTTTCTAATTATAGAGTTTATTAATTGTTTTATTCATTCATTTAAAATTTAACTTTTATGAAAATGAAAAATGGAATGTACTTGTTTGCCACGGCAATCGTGGCCAGTACGATGGGATTGGCTTCCTGCTCGAGTGACGAGGAGGGCGCCGGAGGAACGGACCTCGGTTCGTTGATTAACGGGAAGAAGAACGATGTGACTTTGGCTCTTTCTGTGAAAGGGGCTGTGGACAAGCGTTTGAGCCAGGATGAGGCTAACATGGGTACTACCATCCAAACCATCAGCAACATTTATGTGGTGCCGATGATTACCACCACCGCTACGCCTCAAGCTTCTTCCGCTTATCTTAATCCGATTAAGATGCCGGATTTCACCAATGGCCTTTCTCGCGTGGAGGAAACTGCGAAGTTGAACGAGAACATCAACGAGTTCAAGGTGTACGGTAATATCAGCGCATTGGATGAAAGCAAAATTTTTGATGGAGTGACTTCCACATTGACACAGACCACTGCGCCTTATGATGCCGAGAAGGTGACAAGTACGTTGTACAAACCGCATGGATTGTATTATTACGGTCATGCCGGCATTACGGGGAATCAGATTTATGGGGGAGAAACTTTGGATGCCGCAAGTACTGCCATTACTGTGGGAACGTCTATTAAGGGTTATAAAGCCATCAAGTTGTCCAATGTAAATTATGCCGTTGGCATGTTGGCGGCCGGTATTATCAATGGAGATGCTTCTACAACTTGTTTCTATGATAACCCAGAGTTGTCAGGTGAGGGTAAGACGGCAGAAGCAGCCGGTATAAAAGTACACAGCATCATTATCGGTGGACAGTCCCAGAAATTGGATACCGATTTTGAACGGGTTGGTACTGATTTGGTATCCATCTATGAGACAGCTACCGGAGTCAACACTGACGGGTTTGTAGACCAAGCCGTTTCTTTCGGCCAGTCTGACGGAAAGGTGGCAGGGGCATCTTTCTATTCCGTAGTAGCCGCTACGAAGGATAACGAAGATGTATCTATGAATATCGTATTCAAGATGCCTGAAAATACATATATCAAGAATGATAAGGGAGAAACTTTAGGTGGAACTACAATCACTTACCTCTTCTTGCCGTTGGTATTGACGGATGACAAGGCAGACGCTGATGGAAAGGATGTCTTCATGAAAGACTACACTACATTGCTGAATGCCACTGTAACCGACTGGGGACGTGTGTCCGGTTCGGAAGTCATTTCAACGGATGTCAATATCGGTGTGGAAATCAATGTGGCTTGGCAGAAAGGTGTGACCTACGAGGAGGAAATCTAAACCGTAGGCCGTTTCCCTGTTTTCTAAAAAGGAAGGGAAAGTCCACTCATCACAGCAAGGTTGTGCGGCTTTGTGCTGCACAGGCCGTGCGGCCTTGCTGTTTTTCAATAGCAGAATGAACAGAATTGAATAAGGATTTTGATGAAACGAATGAAGACGAACATAGACAGATATGGCATAGGGGCATGCATGGTGTGCGCTTTGTCCTTGGCCGCGTGTATAGACGAGGATTTGTCCGATTGTCCTACAGGCGTAGAGATGCGGGACATTACGGTATCCTACCAGATAGATTTGCAGCACGGGGTTGATCCAGAGTTCGACGATGCTTTGCATTCGCTTCATTTAGGTTTTTGGAATACGCCCCAAAGCCTGTATTATGACAAGATGTTTGCTCCGCAGGACATGCCGGAAGACCTCTATTTTAAGGTCACCCTTCCTATGGGCGATTACGACCATATCGCGGTGGCCAATCATAATAATGACATGGTGACGGGAGGCGTGCATGCTTTTGGGAATGACTTGTCCGGAGTATGTGTGGATGAAACGCCGGTGGCGGGAGATACAGTCCGGGCTTTGGCCTATGCTCCTTTTGTCGGCCTGTTGAGTTTGAAGTTGGAGAACCGGGACCAAGAGCACTACACGGTGCTGATGAGTCCGGTAGTGGGCAAGATGAAAATCCGCGTGAACCATCCTACCACGCTGGCGAACGTCAAGTGCTACCTGTCGCAGACCAAGGGCGGGTTCCGTTGTTGGGCCGATGAATATCTCGACCATGACAAGATGGTGACCGACGCTTCCGGTTTCAGGAAGACGGTAAGCGGCCAATGCGACGATTTCGTCTTTTATTGTTATCCCACCTTGGGGGAAGGTGTCCGCCGGTACGCCACGAAGACCACCGGCACGTGGAAATTGTATTTCTACTCTGAATTTGAAGATAAGATCATACAACATATATTTACCGTGACTGAACCCATCGAGGCGGGGCGCGTGTTGGAAGCCGAGTTCGACATCACCGAATCGGGGGGCGAAGCCGTAGACATCACGGCCGGTGTGGAGATAGACACCGATTGGAAGCCGGGTAATGATTATGAAGGTGAAATGTAACTGGTTATGAACGATGTAAGGAGAAAAGGATATGGAGCATAAGGTACGGAAAGGGATGAAATGGCTGTGGCTCTTCTGTCTGCTGTGTTGGACGGCATGCGGAGGGGAAGAACCGGCCGGTGAGACTTTGTTGCCACCGAAGGATTGCGAAGTGACAGTGTCGGTGAGATTGGATGCTGCTTCTTTGAGAGGGATGGGAGACCCCGGTTCCGGTACGGGCGAAGGTACGGCAGAATGGACACGGATTGACATCTTCCTTGTGTACGATTGGGGGCAAGTGCTTCACTATTCGTTGGGTGAAGATTATGTGTCAGGCAAGGAACAAAAGTTTTACGCTTTTGCCGGAACGGTAAGGGATGTATATGCCGTGGCCTACAAGGAAACAGGCGTGACGACCGTGACGGCCTCTTCGGAACAGGGAATCCAAGACTTGCAGACGGCATTGCTTTCTGGTTTTTCTACGGCAGAAGAGAAAAAGGCCTATTTGCTCAGCCTTTTCAGCGGCCGGGCCGGAAAAGCCATAGAGGTCGAAAAGGAAAAGATTACCACAATCAAAGTAACCCTCCAACGGATAATAGCCAAAGTGGACGTGCAATGGGATGCTCAGGACGCTTATTCTCCCGAAGGTTATGTGGAAGCCCGGATGGGAAGCATCACACTTTACGGGACGGAAAGGGGATGGTTCTTCCCGCAATTCCATCAGGCGGAAGAAGCCCTTACGTACGCAGGCTATTACCAAGCAGACGATGCGGTGAGCGAACGTAACGGACGTACCTATTTCTACACCTTTTCCGGACAGAAGAATAAGTTTACATTCAGTGTGTCCCATAAGAAGAAGGGAGAAAGCGCAAGCGAGAAGACCGAATACACGGCGGAATTTCTTTCACCGTTGGATGCAGCCTCGTGGCATAAGGTGAACCTGTCTGTGAAAGGAACTTCCTTTGAGGCTGAAAGTCATGACTTGCAGCTGATGTCCAATCAAGGTAATTAACACGTAAAATCATTATAATCATGTATATGCCTGTAATCAATACATTCAATGTACGAAGGATGTCAGAAAGACGTTTTTCTTTGTTTATGGTGTTATGGGGGCTGATGGCTTTGGCTGCCATGGCACAGACACGTTATTACGTGACTCCGGACGGTCAGGCTCCGAAGGTGGAAAATGCTTGGGACGGACCGTTTTACGGGTTGGAAGACGCTTTGTCGAAGGCTGTCCCCGGTGATGAAATTTGGGTGCAGGGACTTGAGGCAGGAGCCGTGTACAAAGTAGATGCCAAAGACAAGCCTTTTTTCCTGAAAGCTGGCGTGAGGCTCTATGGCGGTTTTTATGGAAATGAAACCGATGTGGAGCAGCGTGCCACGCAGGGGAAGGCCTGCAGCTTCACTTTCCGTTCGGTGCTTTCTGCCGACTTGAATGGCGATGACCGAATAGATCCTACGTCCTTGATTTATACGGGGAACACTACCCGGCAGGACAATGCGGTACGGGTATTGGAAGTGAGCGTGGATTGTGCGCAGTCGGATAACAAGAACAACGAGCGCTCGGTGGTGGACGGATTCACCATCATGGGCGGGCATGCGGAAGGGCAAAACGGTGGAGGAATAGAAGTGAAAGGCGGGGAGTATGCGTGCGCCTATACTATCAGCCGGTGCTTTTTCTTCAATAATTATGCCGCTCAGGGAGGAGCCCTTTATGTAGAGGGGAATGCCGATGAAGCTACGAACACGTCGTTGATAGAACGTTGCATGGTTTACAATAATGCGGCGGGCCAACGCGGGGAATTAAGAAATGCCGGGGGAGGAATCTGGTTGGAAGGTGCCGGCACGGTAGTGAATACTTCCGTGTTTAACAATGAGAATGGGGGAGTCCGTATATCTCCTTCCTCCCGTGTGGTCAATTCTACTGTGGCCCGCAATACTGTAGCCGGTATCGACATGACACGGCAGACGGATGATTATGCGGTGTTCAATACCGTGGTATGGGGGAATACGGCACTGTTTGATGAAATTAGCCCGAAGTTCAAATCTTCTTCTTACCATGAAGTGACGGATGCGGGTGGCATCGACGCGGATGGCAATATTTATGTAAGCGATAAAAACAACGACCGGTCCCAGGCTTCACCGTTCTTTTCCAGTCCCTCCCAAAAGACGAGTTTCGACCGTGATTTCGATTGGAACAATGATGCTTATCCGATTTGGGCATGGGAAGTGTTGGAGGGCTCTGCATTTATAGACAAAGGTGCCGACGAGGTCTACACGGATTATGGAGAAGTTGACTTGTCCGGTTATCCACGTTTTTCTAATGGCAGGATAGACATCGGTGCATACGAGTTTCAGGCGGTACCGGCCGAACGGGTATTGCGTGTCAAGCAAGGGGCTTCGTCGGTCGGTGCCGATGGCAAGAGTTGGGAGACAGCATTTCCGGATGTGCAGGCAGCCATCAACCGTTTGGCCGAGACCGGACAGGCGGGCGAGGTCTGGATAGCCCGGGGAGAGTATGCTCCTACGGAGTTGATGGAGAACGGCAAGCAGCACACTGCGGCTTTCATCATGAAAGAAGGTATCAACGTTTATGGTGGTTTTGCCGGGACAGAGACCCACAAGGGAGAGCGTAAGCTTAAGGACGGCGGCATGCCTTGGGAATACGAGTACCTGACGGTATTGAAAGGGTCCGGTTACGTCAGTGAGGATGAGGCGGGGCGGAAATGCGTATGGTCTGAAAATGACCAGAAATGGACGGTGAGCGGTAGCAATTCCAGTCATGTAGTATGGTTTGCCCGTATGGACGGGAGTGCTTTCACTCGTTCTACGGTACTTGATGGGGTGACCATTAAGGGAGGAAGTGCAAGGGTTGAATATGCAGGGGATTATGACGGCGACAGAGGGGGCGGTGTCTATATGCAGGCTAATGCCTACCTTAATAATTGTATTGTCACGGAGAATTCGGCCGAAGGGAACGGAGGCGCTGTATATATGGAAGGCGGATGTGTGAGCGGTTCGCTGATTTATAATAACAATGCCGATGGTAGCGGAGGAGGTGTTTACATGGACAATACGGGCATTGTCTTGCGGTCTATGTTGGCTAATAATTCGGCAGACGATGGAGGCGGAATATACATGGCAAGCCATGAAGCCTGGTTTGACGGGCGGCATCCGGAATATCTGATATTGTCTACTTCGGTGGTCAGTAACAATACGAGCCGTAAAAATGGTGCCGTATATTGCGACCGGGGAGGGGTGGTGTTGCATGCCACTATTACGAACAATAACACGCCGAATGGGGCAGATGCGAGTGCGAGCCGAACCTCTCGTACGGGTGGACTGTATGTGGACGAATATGCCTTGGTGGTGAATTCCGTATTGTGGAACAATCAGATTGATGGCATCAACGTTCCTGTTTATGCTGATAACTCTTCGGTGGATAAGGTGCGTTTCTTTTATACTGCTGTTTCTGGCATGGGCAATGCCGTGTGGAACAATACCCTCCAACAGAACTTGATTTCGCTGACGGAAGCCAATTCCCGTCCTGAGGAAAGTGTGATATCTCCGGACTTTGAAACGGAAAAGATGCCCCAGGATATCGGTGTGCAAGCCGGTTGGACTTCGGTGGATTATCATTGGATACCCCAAACCGGGTCTAATTTACGGGCCAGGGGGCTTACATTGGGGCAGTTTCCCGAAGACGTTTTGCTGAATCCGGAATTGGATATTCGCGGGACGCTTTTCGCACAGAAACCTTGCTTGGGCGCCGTGGCCGTCAAGGCCATGCCGTTGCATCCGCAGGAAGACGGGGATGTCATCCGTTTGTATGTGGATATGGAGTGTACCACTCCGAGCCACGACGGAAGCAGTTGGGAGAAAGCTTATCGTTCCGTCAATGAGGCCATAGCTTGCTTCGCAGCTTATGATGAGGAGAAAGCCCGTGGAAAATCATTCGAGATTTGTATTACAGAAGGAGATTGTTATCCGCGCTATGCCTTTACCAATTTGGATCCTAAGACGGCTACTGTGAATGTATCGAGAATGCCGGGCGGGGCGACGTTGACGATTAAGGGCGGTTATCAGAGAATGGAAGGAGGAGTGGGAGAACGCGATCCTTTGACATATCGTACTTGGATTAATGGGAATCCCGATGGTACGGCTCTGGAAGATGGCATTTACCATTGCATTACCGTCGAGGCAGGAGCCAAGGTGGTGTTCGACGGATTGCATGTTACAGGAGGATATGCTGCCGGGGAAGCTACAAGTACCCAAGGGGCAGGTTTGTTGGTGGCTTCCGGAGCCGATGTTACCGTGAGGAATACGGTTTTCGAGAATAATACGGCGGTGAACGGTGCGGCTATTTCGGCTTCCGCAGCTAAGCTGACGTTAGAGAATTGTGTGGTCAACAATAATACGAATACTACGGAAACCAATCCGGTCATTTTGTGCAACGACCTTACGATGTACCATGTCACCGTGGTGAACAACATGGGGTCGGCTCCTGCCGATATGGGGGCTTCTTCTTTTTCTGCCGGGAACACGGCGGGGGCTGACACGTTCACCGGAGCTTCCTTGGGGGTTGAAGGGGCTAAAAACTTTGCCAATCCCACGAATCAAGCCGGTGCGACCATGGGATATGACACTTATCTGGGCGGCTATTCCAGTTTCTTGCCGAATACCAGTTCCGCTGAGGCCGGAAGCTTGATAAACAAGGCTGCCGGGACACCTTCGCATTTGGATAAGGACATTGCCGGGAAAGGGCGTAATTTAGGTGGTATGCCGGACAAAGGTGCTTACGAGGCCGACCTGCCGGAGAACGGGACAGTGCTTTATGTCACGGCCGGCGGGGCAGGCCGCAAAGACGGCTCGTCATGGGAAAATGCCATTGCGGGCAATGAGGTTTACGACCTTGGCGGAAAAAACACGTTAGGTGTTTCCACAACAGATTCGCGTTATGTGGGTTTCTATGATGCTTCGGCCCGTCCTTATGGTGAGACTTCCGGAGCTAGCAAGTTGTTTTTCGAGCATTTCAATGAAAATAATCTGGAGGCCAGTAATGTGAATTACAAGACGGAATTTCATGATGGAGTGACCCATGTGACGGGTGCCTCTGGTATCAATATCCGTAACAAACGTTATGAACGGTATATTGGCGGATTGCAATATGCCGTAGAGCGTGCGGCGTCTTCTGCCGAGAGCGGCCAGCGTGTACAGGTATGGGTGGCCGGAGGAACTTATACCGACTATAAGGGTTTCGTCATCCGAGACAAGGTGGAGGTATTGGGCGGTTTCCCGGCTTCCGGAACACCGGGTTTGGATGACCGCCATCCGTTGCTCTCGCAATACATCCCGGCCAATCAGGAGTCGGAGGGCTTGGAGAAGAATTTATATGAAACGATTTTGCAGATACAGGAAACCAATCCGGTTAACAATTCCGGTAGTTTGCCGGGTAGGACCCGTAAGCCTGTGTTGTTCCAACCGGATGTGTGTTTGCCGACCAAATCACCGTCGGGTCGGGAGAGTTCGTATAGCTATTGGGAATGGGGATGGACTTGGAATGATTGGAGCAACCATTGGATAAATAAAGGTTATGGCAACTCCGTTCCTGGAGCGGATGAGACAGCTTCCAACACCTACCGTTGGGAGAACCAAGAAGGAGGTTATGTGGAATATGAAGGAGCCACATGGGACGGTTTCACAATCCGTCACGGATTTTATAAGGGTTACCAAGCCAATCGAGATGGTGGTGCAGGCGTGCGCATGTTCCGTGGCGTGACCTTGCAGAATTGCGTGGTGACGGAAAACTACAATTCCTCCGGTTGTACGCGTGGGGCGGGGATTTATTGTGACGGAGAGAACAGCAAGGTGGTCAATTGTTTTATCCTGAACAACCGTAACGAAGGTGGCGAATCATACGGCGGTGGCATGTACATGATTCTCGGTACCGGGTATAACAACTTGGTGGCTAACAATTATGCACAAACCCATGGGGGTGGTATCTTTATCGAAGCGGCCACTTTCTACAACAATACGATTGCTTATAATCAGTCTAACGGAACGGGCGGATTGCATCAGTATTTTAGTGACAGTTATGGTTCTGCCAACTTACGTCTTTACAACTGTTTGATTTATGGCAACAGCAATGCCGCGTTGGGCTTTGTGGACGTGACAAAATTCAATGGGGCGTACAATAGTTACATACAGTCGAACGTAACTTTAAGCGACGAAGTCTTACGTCGGCTTCACGACTGTTATTCGGGTAGTGCTGCATCGTCCAATCCTTTCGAAAAGGGAGATGAGGCCGCGACCGAGAATAATTACAGGTTGAGTGCTGCCACGGTCTGCTTGAACCATGGTACGGAAGATTTGGGAGACAATATATCCCTTCCCGCCACAGATGTTGACTTCACCGACCGTATCAAGGACTGTACGGTGGACATCGGGGCATACGAGCGGAACAATGAAGATGCCGTGAAGGCTGATGCCGACGGAATATTTTATGTGACTTTCAACGGAAAAGGGACTGCCGTGGGAGATTCTCCTGCGAATGCGGCCTGCGCCATGAAGTTGCAGGAAGTGTTGAATGCAGCCGGACGGTTGGCGGCAAGCCGAGACGGAGTGACGGTGAAGATAGCCGGGTACGAAGGAGCTAATGTAGAGGGAGTGGTTTATCATGCCAATACGCTGTCTGATCCCAAAGACCCGCAAAGTTATACTTTCGTCATTCCTGCGGGGGTGACGGTCAAGGGTGGTTATTGGGAAGGTACGTCTACGGAGGAAGGAAACTGGGATGAGGCATCTCCACGCGATGCAGCCCGTTATATGACTGTGTTGAGCGCGGTTTCCGAGGCCACAGGTACGCGCCAAGAGGTGAACGGCTACCATGCCGTGCAGTTTGGCACGGAAGCCACGGCGGCATTGGAGAAGCCGGCCGTGCTCGACGGTGTCTATTTGGAGGACGGGCAGGCTACGTCTACCGTCGGGTATGGAGATTCAAGAACCCGGGGGGGCGGAACCATTGTGCCAAAGAATGCCCATGTGCGCAACTGTGTGGTGCGTAACAATACGGCTACGGAAGGTGGCGGGCTGTTCGTTTTGCCCGGTGGACGGGTTTCCGGATGCGGTGTGATGGGCAATACGGCTGAAAAGGGAGCCGGTATCTATGCCGGTACCGAAGGGAAAGATATGAGCCAAGTGGAAACGCGTTCTTATATTATCTCCTCCACGGTGGCAGGGAACACGGCTACAGGTACGGGGGGCGGTATATTTGTGGAGCGTGGTGCGGCGTTGACAGCCAATACCGTGGTATGGGGCAATACGGCTCCTAGCGACAAGAACGTGAGCGGTATCACGCAAGAGGTTTACCCGGATGCTTTGTTTGCTTCTATCGACTCCAAGGTGACGGCTTTCTACCCGTTTAATAACTGTTTCGTGGAGACGTATGAAATGCCGTCCAATTACGGCAACAAGTCAATGACCACGGAGTGGAAGCTTTATTTCAAAAACGACTATTATGTGCCAAGGGAGTTCTCGGCATTGATCAAGCATGGGGCATCGGTAAGGTTTCAGAAGAATTGGGTGGACAAACTTGATGTTTCTGTTTACGATATGCAAGGCAATCTTCGTGCGGAGAATACAAGTGACGAAGAATCTCTGATAGATGCAGGAGCCTATGCGCATCCCGGGGGGACGATGAAGAATCCGGAGAATGCGCATGAGGTGGTGCGGCGCATTTTCGTATCTCCTCTCAACAATACGGAATTGACAGAGGAAGAAGCCGGAAAGGAGGGCGAATTGTTGGGATGTTCGTTCTATACCAGTCTTTTCCATTTGGGCGATGCTTTGGAGTATATCCGCCAGGTACGGGCATCCAAGGTCATTCCAAATGCAAAGGACATTGAATTTGAAATCTGGTTGGCTGAAGGCACGTATAAGCCTTTGTACACTCGTGAAGGTGGGGCGGACGAGAGTGCGGGAGAACCAAGCCAACGTGACAATTCGTATGTCATTCCAGACAATGTCAAGTTGTTCGGTGGGTTTAAGGGAGACGAACCGTATGCCTGGGGGGAGATATCCTTGGTGAATGCAAGCGGAGTTCATTTTGAGGATATATCAAATTATGCTCCTGAACAGATACAGGATTTGTTGAACAAACGTGAATCAGGAGAGTTTAGCGGGAACGGTGTGAAAGAGCCCTGGGATTTTGCCCACCAGACCATCCTTTCCGGACGTGTGAATGTGGCTGAAGGCGCACGTAACGTGTACCATGTGATATATAGCAGGGCAGAAGACGACGTTACGGACAGCAAGGGCGTGGTATTGGACGGATTGACCATTATGGATGGCGAGACGGCTTCTACATTGGAAGGACAGAAGGAAATTGGACGAGGAGGCGGTATATATACCTATGGCGTAGACTATACATTGAATCGATGCCGGCTGTTGAATAATAAGGCTGTGCGCGGAGGCGCATTGCATGCCTTGAATGCGGATGTCGTCGTATCCGGTTCCGTGTTTGCCGGAAACGGTACGGTGGATAATCCTAAGGTAGGAGAAGGGACTACGGTGAATGACGTCCGGGGAGGAGCGGTATACGTGGCCGGAAGCCGCGGTGGAAAGGCTTCGTTCAAAGCCGTCAATACGCTTTGGGTGAACAACGAGGCAGACGGGGCTTTGGACGGACAACCTTCGATGGGAGGTGCCTTGGCTACGAGCGGTGAAGATGTTACGGTAGAATTGATGAACAATACCCTTGCAAGGAACAAGGCCAGTAAATATGCGGCTTTGTATGTGCCCGGCGGGTTACTGACCAATACGGTGGTATGGGGCAATGAAGGGGAAGGTGCACCGGTATCAGTAGCTAAAATGGTCTATTCAGCTTCCGATGTACCGTTGGAAGATAATGTGGTGTCGACCGGATTTGTACAGCTTGATTCCCGAAACAACCATATTGACGGGCCACGTTTCTCCCGTCCCTCCACGGTGGCCGGTGTCGAAGGATATGTGTCGGATGCACGTTGGAATCCGGGAGCTATTTCTGTTTTGGTAGATGCCGGTCATGGTGAAAAAACAGTCGGGGGAGAGGAATCGGGAGCTTACTGTGAATGGATGAACAGCAATAAGGAGGCGTACCAAGGATACATGGCGGGGGACAAACGTTATGCCGGCCCGAAGGATGAACAGGGACAAGAGCAAGACAAGAAGATAGATATAGGTTTGTATGAATACCAGTATCCGACTAACCTGTATAGCTTGGATGCCGTCTACGTGGCTACGGAAGAAAGCGGCGACCGTTCGGGGGAGAGTTGGGAGAATGCTACTTCCGACTTGCGGGGCGCTTTGAATGCAATGGCCAATTCCACCGGTTCGCAAACTAATCCTTCGACCATCCAGAAAAAGGTATTCATCAAAGCCGGTGAATATAGTATTAAGACCAATTTGTACACGGGCAATGTGGCTTACCAAATCAATATGGGCACAACGGAGGATATCGTGACAAAGAGTCTGACGGTGAAAGGCTCTTATAACGATGCTGGTAAACAGGATTTTGGCCAACCTACGGTAATATCGGCTAAGGATGGGAATACCATCCTGTTGGATGTCAGTACCAAGGGTAAGCCGGTGACTGTGGAGGGCTTGACATTCCGTAGCGGTAATACCGGTGTCCGGGCCAATGCTTCCGGCGAAGGCAAGCTCACATTGAAGAATGTGGCTTCACGCGCCAATATTACAGGCATCGACTTGACGGAGAGCAACGGGGATATTCTGATTGTGAATACCTTGATGGGCGACGGGCAGACTGGACTGAGAGCCACGACAGGAACCACGGTGGTCAATGCCACCTTTGCGCAAAACCAGGGGAAGGCTGTGGAAGGCACCCCGAAAGCGGTGTACAACTCCGTGGCATGGAGGAACAGCGAGGAGTTGGACGGGTTGTCCGGAAATGGAAATGTCTCTTTGGGAACAGCTGAGAACAGCGACATTGAGCATGGACCGAACTTTGTGGATCCGGATAATGGGGATGTTTTGTCACGTGACTACCGTATCCGTCCTAACCTGACTTTGTTGGACAAAGGCGACAATGCGGCCTATCAGCGTGAGGTGTTGGGAAAAGAAGATGAACCGATTCCGTCTGCCGAAAGCGATTTGGCCGGAAGCCAGCGTGCGGTGGGGGAAGGCATCGACGTGGGAGCATACGAATATGCGTCGGAATTGAAACCGGTGATTTATGTGAAAGCCGGTGTGGCAGGAGGAGACCAAAGTGGAAGCGACTGGGCCAATGCCATGGGCGATTTGCAAGGGGCTGCCGATTTGGCTACAGTATATGCCCAGGGCCACGAAGGGGAGAACGGTTACGTGTTTGTACACGGGAACGTGAAAGGCTTGCCGTTGCGCCTGGCCCGCCAGAATGTGAAAGTATATGGCAGCATGGCCGATGAGGCCGGAGAAACACCCGACGCCGTGTTGGCGGCACGGAAGGGCTTGTTGGAAGTTTCCGGACGTTCTTCCTTGTCCTCCCTGGAAATGACCGGTGCCAGTGTGGTGGACGGCTTTGAAGTGAAGGGCGAAGATAACAGAGTTTCCGCAGGCATGTTGTCTACTTCTATCCTTGCATCCGGCAGCAAGTTGGATTTGGGAACCGGTGGAGTATTATATAATAGTATTGTGGACGGGGCGACCGTGGACGGGCAAGGAAAGGCCGTGAACGTGACGGCTGTGAACGGCGGCACGTTGGGCGATGCCTCGAAGGAAAACACGGTGGAGGCCGGACAGGAGAACGGTTATGTGGCCGATGGATATTGGGCATACCAGTTGAAGGAAACGGATACCGGGAATATCGATGGCGGGAAAACGGATATCGAGACTTACATGACGAGGGCCGGACATGAGAAAGACCTTGCGGGTAACCTGCGTGTGCGTGGCACGGTGGACAACGGCTGTTTCGAGACATGGAACGTGGAGGGGAGCGCGGAGGTGACGGACGGTGACTATCCGCATGGAAAGTCAGTGGTGTACGTGCGCGAAGGCGGTGAACTGCGCCTGAAGCGCGGCTATGCTTCCGCATCGCCTTTCAACCCCGGGTTCTTGTTGTTGGAACACGGTGCCGGCTTGTGGGGCGGAGGCAGGCAAGTCGCTTTGACGCACTTTGCCGCAGAACGCAAACTGGTGGCGGATAACGGATATAAGGACTTGGTGGCTATGCCATTCCGTGTAGACCGTATGACAGTGGACGGGAAAGAGGATACCCAAGTAGGCATATTCCGGTATGACGGGAATTTGCGTGCAGGACATGACTACGCTTTCGAGGAGAGTGATTCGAAAGCTTGGAGGGATATTTCTTCGGGTGTGCTTGAGGCTGTGACGGAAGGGTTGCTCTTTGAGGCACCGGAAGGACATGACAAGGACATGACCCTGCGTTTCTATGGAACGGATTACAAGGAAGACGGACAGCCGAAGAGCATCGAATTGAAGCAGTATAATTTCAATGCTCCTTGGAGTTCCGCTGATGAAGACGGGGATAAGTTCACCCATAAGGAGAACATGGGATGGAACCTCTTCGGTTCGCCATACCTCTGTACGATGAACTACGAGGATATGGAATATGGCCGTGTGGTGTATGGCTATGCCAATGATGGGTATTACACGGCTATGGGCTTATCATCCGACGGTACGCGTGTACAGGGTAATATTCCTGCGGGCAGCGCAGTCTTTACGCAGACGGCAACCCTGAAAGAAAAGGAGACGTTTGACGTGGGGATGCGTGCCGAAGAAGTGCAGGAACCGGTACGTAGTACGGACTTGGCGCTTTATATTGCGCCTGAAGCAGGCAAGCGAGGCGTGGAAACCGGTGGCATCCATGACGAGTTGCAGTTGATGGCGGTGCCGTCGGAAGAAGCCTCGATGGAATTCGACTTGGCGCACGACGGCGTGAAATGGATGAACGACAACGGCGAACCTGAAATCTTTGCCGTACGCGACGGCGGACGTTATTCGTTGCTTTCGGCCATCGACCGTGAAGGCACGATAGGCGTGGGCGTAAGCCTGCCCGAAGCGGGAATGTACTCCATCGGCATTCCGGAAGACTGCGAGGCCGGGGATTATGAATATGTGATACTGAAAGATGCAGCGACGGGCAAGGCGGCCGACCTGAAAGAAGGGGCTTACTCGTTCCGGACGGCGGAAGCGGGAGTCGCTGAGGGACGCTTTACTTTGAGTTTCAAACGTATGGATGCAGACCAACGGCATGATATATATGTGAAGTCCGGTATGGGCAAGGCCACCGTGTTTGGTGTGGCCGACGGCGATGCCGTGACCGTGGTGACGGTCGACGGTAAGATTGTGGCTACCGAGGAGGCTACAGGAAACGAAGTGGCTTTTGTACTGGCAAGAGGGGCTTACCTCTTCAAGGTGGCCGGTGCCGACGGACGGACTACTGTGGTAAAAGCCATGGTCCGGTAGAGGATAGTGGATTTTAAGGTTGGTGAAGCCCCTTGCACGGTGAATGTGCGAGGGGCTTCTTATATGGTCAGGCCGGACTTCAGAGCTTTTCTTTCAGGTAGCGGCCCGTATAGCTGTCCGGGCAGCCCGCTACTTCGTGCGGTGTGCCGCACACGACCACGTTGCCGCCTTGCGCGCCTCCTTCCGGACCGAGGTCGATGATGTGGTCGGCACATTTTATGACATCCATGTTGTGTTCGATGATGACGAGCGTGTGGCCGCGCAGGATGAGGGCGTCGAAAGCCGCCAACAGGCGTTTGATGTCATGGAAATGCAGTCCCGTGGTCGGTTCGTCGAAGATGAAAATGGTAGGTTCCACCTTTTCCATTCCGAGATAGTAGGCCAGTTTCACGCGTTGGTTCTCGCCGCCCGATAGGGTGTTGGACGATTGTCCCAACTTGATGTAGCCCAGTCCCACGTCTTGTAGTGGTTTGAGCTTTTTGGAAATCTTGGCTTGCCCCTGTGCGTCGAAGAACTCGATGGCTTGGTTCACTGTCATGTTGAGCACGTCGTAAATGTTCTGCCCGCCGAATTTCACCTCCAACAGGTCGCTTTTGAACCGTTTGCCGTGGCATGACTCGCATTCCAGCACGAGGTCGGCCATGAACTGCATTTCCACCGTGACTGTCCCTTCGCCCTTGCATTCCTCGCAACGTCCGCCTTCGGTGTTGAAAGAGAAGAAGCCGGGCGTGAAACCCATTTGCTGGGACAGCGGTTGTGCGGCGAACAGTTTGCGTATCTCGTCGTAAGCCTTGATATAAGTGACGGGGTTGCTGCGCGAGGATTTTCCGATGGGGTTCTGGTCCACGAACTCGATATTTTTTACCATTTGCAGGTCGCCTTCCAGTCCGAGGAACTCTCCCGGGCGGTCTGCCACTTCGTCGAACTGCCTTTTCATGGCACGGTAGAAGATGTCGCGCACGAGGGTGGACTTGCCTGAGCCGCTGACTCCCGTGACCACCGTCATGACGTTGAGCGGGAAGCGTACGTCGATGCCGCGCAGGTTGTTGGCCCGTGCGCCTTTCACTTCGATATAGTTTGTCCATGGGCGTACGCTGTCCGGCAAGGCGATGGTTTCCTGCCCCGTCAGGTATTTCACGGTGTAGCTCCGTGTGTCCTGCGGTTTCTCGGCCAACATCTGCTGTAGGTCGCCTTGGAACACCACCTCACCGCCCAATCGTCCGGCCTGCGGTCCGATGTCGATGATGTAGTCTGCCGCACGGATGATTTCCTCGTCATGTTCTACCACGATGACCGTGTTGCCTAATTGTTGTAATTGCCGGAGCACACGGATGAGTTTGTCCGTGTCGCGGCTGTGTAGTCCGATGCTCGGTTCGTCTAAGATATAGAGCGAACCCACCAGGCTGCTGCCCAATGAAGTGGCCAGGTTGATGCGTTGGCTTTCGCCGCCCGAAAGCGTGTTGCTCAGGCGGTTCAGGGTGAGGTATCCCAGTCCTACGTCGAGCAGGAAGCGGATGCGGTTGTTGATTTCGGTGAGCAGGCGTTTGCCCACTTCCGCCTCGTGGGCGGTGAGCGTCAGCGTGTCGAAGAACTTCTTCAGTTCGGTGACGGGCAGGTCTACCAAATCCGAAATGGCCCGCCCGCCCACTTTCACATATCCGGCTTCGGGACGCAGGCGCGTGCCATGGCATTGGGGGCAGATCGTCTTGCCCCGGTAACGCGCCAACATGACGCGGTTCTGTATTTTGTATTGGTCTTTTTCCAACATCTTGAAGAAGTTGTCGATGCAGACTTCCTCATCGGGCGATGAAGCACCGGCCGTCCCGTGCCATAGATAATCTTTTTGTTCCCGGGTCAACTTGTAATAGGGTTCAAAAATAGGGAAGTTCACTTTCTGAGCTCTACGGCAGAACTCCGTTTTCCATTCGCCCATCTTTTCTCCGCGCCAACAGACCACGGCTCCGTCGTACACGCTGAGGGCCGAGTTGGGGATGACCAACTTTTCGTCGATGCCGATGACCCGTCCGAATCCCTCGCATACGGGGCAGGCACCGACCGGCGAGTTGAAGGCGAACAAATTGTCCGTCGGTTCCTCGAACATGATGCCGTCCGCTTCAAAACGTGTGGAAAAGGAGTGCAGGATACCCGACGGCGCGATGCGCAGCATACATTGCCCGTTCCCTTCATAAAAGGCGGTTTCGGCCGAGTCTGTCAGTCGGGAAATACTGTCTTTGCTGTCATCGCAACTCATGCGGTCGATGAGCAGATGGATGGTGCGGTGTTCGCCTTTCGACGGGTCCGAGGACAGTTCCAGCATGAAGTCCTCGATGCGCATGACCTCGCCGTCCACTTCGATGCGCGAGAATCCTTGCTTGAAGTCGCTGTCCAGTTGCTCTTGAAGGGTACGTCCTTCACGGACCTGCAACGGGGCGAGTACGGTGAAGCGCGTGCCTTTGGAGTAGGACAACATACATTGCACTACGTCTTCCGTGGTGTTTTTTTTCACTTCCTGACCGCTCACGGGGGAGAAAGTGTGCCCGATACGGGCATACAACAGGCGCAGGTACTCGTAAATTTCAGTGGAAGTCCCTACGGTGGAACGGGGATTGCGGCTGCTCACCTTTTGCTCGATGGCGATGGCGGGCGGGATGCCTTTGATGTAGTCGCATTCCGGTTTGCTCATTCGTCCGAGAAACTGCCGGGCATAAGCCGACAGGCTCTCCACGTAGCGTCGCTGTCCTTCGGCGTAGAGCGTGTCGAACGCTAGCGAAGACTTGCCCGATCCGGACAGGCCGGTGATGACAATCAGTTTATTGCGCGGAATGTCCAGGTCGATATTCTTCAGGTTGTTCACCCTTGCCCCCTTGATGTGTATGTAGTCGTTCATCAGTTGTTTTCGTTAATTGTCCTTATGTTTGCAAAGTTAGTCAATGTTTGGCAAAGGCATGATGGATTTTTATTGTATTTTTGCACGGAAATAACGTGTATGATGAATAAAAAATCACTTTTGCTTTTGATGATGTGGCTTTGCAGCTTTGCGTTGCAGGCCCAGTTGTCGCCCAAACGGGAGTTTCGCGGCGCATGGATACAGTGTGTGAACTATCAGTTTATGGGGTTGGGTACGGCAGAGATGCAGCGTACGCTGACGTACCAGTTGAATGAACTGCAAAAGTGCGGTATCAATGCCATACTGTTTCAGGTGCGCCCCGAGTTCGACGCGCTTTATGCCAGCAGCTTCGAACCGTGGAGCCGTTATCTGACTGGAAAGCAAGGCACGCCGCCTTCTCCCTATTGGGATCCGTTGCAATGGATGATAGCCCAATGTCATGCACGGGGTATGGAGCTGCATGCCTGGATCAATCCTTACCGGGCCAAAACGAAGGGTACGAAGGAACTGGCTGCCACACATGATTACAGAAAGCATCCCGGGCGGTATTTCTGGTATGGCGAACAACTGATTATGGATCCGGGGATGCCTGAGAACCGGGACTACATTTGCAACGTCGTGACGGACATCCTGTTGCGTTATGACGTGGATGGCATCCATATCGACGATTACTTTTATCCTTATCCCGAAAGCGGTTTGCGCATCCCGGACGACCAGACGTATGCGCGTTACGGGAACGGGATGAACCGCGATGACTGGCGGCGGGAGAACGTGAACCTTTTCATCCGCCAGTTGCACGACTGCATCCATGCCGTGAAGCCTTGGGTGAAGTTCGGCGTGTCTCCTTTCGGTATTTACCGTAACTTGAAGAGCGACCCGGAGAACGGCAGCAATACGCGCGGACTGCAGAACTATGACGATCTCTATGCTGATGTGCTGAAGTGGGTGAAGGAAGGTTGGGTGGATTATAACATTCCTCAGGTGTATTGGGAAATCGGGCATTCCGCAGCAGATTATGATACACTGATACGTTGGTGGAGCGAGCATGCCGGCCACAGGCCGCTCATCATCGGGCAGGACGTGGACCGCACGGTAGCCAAAGCCGACCCCGTGGACCCGAACAAACACCAGATGGAGCGCAAGATGGCCTTGCAACGTTCGCTGCCTAACATCGAGGGCAGTTGCCAATGGTATGCCAAGGCCGTGGTGGACAACAAAGGAAACTATGGCACGATGTTGCGCAACTATTACCACCGTTATCCGGCTTTGCAGCCTGAGATGCCGTGGATAGACCACAAGCGGCCGAAGAAGGTGCGCAAGCTGACTGCCTTGTGGACGGAAGACGGCTACATGCTGTTTTGGCGTGCGCCAAGGGGAAAAGGCGAGATGGACCGTGCGTGTCAATACGTGGTTTACCGTTTTGCCGAGGGCGAGCCTGTAGATTTGGAATATGCCGAGAATATCGTGGCGATTACGCCGAACACTTTCTATAAACTGCCGTACGAGGACGGAAACCGGAAATATACGTATGTGGTGACGGCACTCGACCGTCTGCAAAACGAGTCGAAAAAGGTGAAGAAGAAAATACGTCTTTAGAATTGTATGCGGACGGCATGAAAATCGTTTGTCTGAAAGGAGGACTGGGGAACCAGATGTTTGAATATTGTCGTTTCCGGGATTTGATGGACTCCGGAAACGGTAAGGTTTATCTGTTTTACGACCGCCGTAGGTTGAAACAGCATGATGGATTGAGGCTTTCCGATTGTTTTGAACTGGAATTGCCTTCCTGTCCGTGGGGGATAAGACTGGTGGTTTGGGGGCTCAAGATCTGTCGTGCCATAGGAGTTTTGAAAAGGCTGTATGATGATGAGAAGCCCGATGCTGTGTTGATAGACGATTACAGCCAGCATCGGCGTTTTATACCGAATGCTCGTCGTTACTTCTCTTTCCGTCAGTTTTTGGCAGAACTGCAGAGTGGTTTCGTACAGATGATAAGAGCCGTGGATTACCCGGTATCGGTACACGTGAGGCGCGGAGATTATTTGCATCCTTCGAACTCGAGTTTCGTTTTATGCGGAGTGGACTATTTCCGGCAAGCCATTGCTTATGTCAGAAAGAAGAGGCCCGATGCGCGTTTCTTTTTCTTTTCCGATGATATGGAATGGGTGAGGGAGAATCTTTGGATGGAGGATGCCGTATATGTGGAACATACGGAACTGATGCCCGACTACATGGATTTATATTTGATGACTTTGTGTCGTGGGCATATCATTTCCAATTCCACGTTCAGCTTTTGGGGGGCATATTTGGCCGTAGACGGCAACGGTATGAAAATCTATCCTCGTCGGTGGTTCCGCGACCCGACATGGATCAGTCCGCCTATTTTTTCGGAGGAGTGGGTCGGGTTATAGGATATAAGATACGTCCCCGGGAATTTCCGTTTGGGATTTCCCGGGGACGTGTGCATTACGTAGAATGAAGGTGTTAACGTTTCCGTCGAGACGAGAACTTTCGTTTGTACCACAAGTAATAGCCGCTGAGCGGGAGAATCCCTCCGATGAAAGCAGCCAGGAAATAAAGCACCTTGGTCCATAGGCCGCCCCAGGAGCCGGTGTGGAAGGCATAAAACCAACCTTTCAGCGTCTGTGAGGCCGGGGCATCCTTATAATAGGTTATGGAACCGAGGCGACCTGTTTGCGGGTCAAATTGTATTTTATCCGTTTGACGACGGTCGGTATTCGGGTTGGGGGCTACTTCTATGCCTTTCGTACCCAACTTGACCGACTTGTAGGTCGGATAAATCTGGCGGACAGCGTCTGCGGCTTTGTCCCATACGGCATCATTGAAAGTGTTTCCTTCCCGGCCTTTTTCTCCCCTGATATGCTGCTGTCTTTCCGGCCGGGACTGTTTTGCGGTATCTTTCCGTCCCTTTTGCTGATATTCCGGTCGAGGCGTGTTTTCCTCTTTTGGCGCGGTGCCACCGAAAAGGGAATAGGCGGCAGTGCGGTACCAAGTGAACGACCAGGTAAGCCCGGTCAGTGCCATGACGAGGAGGAATGGTGTGGCGTAGAAACCGAGCGATACGTGACTGTCGTACCAGAAACGCCGCCATCCTTTATTGCAGGATACTTGAAGGCGGTTTTTCAAAGCCTTTTTGGTTTTCGGTATCCAAATCACCACACCACTGATGAGTATCGCAACGAAGACCAACGTAGTGATACCGACGATCGTTTTACCCACGGTCTTGTCTCCTTTCCGGGGCGGGACATCCATTAGCCAACGATGAAGTTTGCGCATGATCTGAAAGAAAGGATAGCTTTTGTTCCATCCGTTTATCTCGCCGGTGTAAGGGTTTACGCTTAGCGTCTTGCGGTTTAAGTGCTCAAAGCTGACCATCCAGGCTTCTTCCGGGTCGCCTGACATTTGCAGGCCGGAAATCTGCAATGAGTCCGGAAGTTGCATGCCGAGCTTCGTGACCAGTTCGGAAGGCGTGAGCGGCTTTGCCCCGTCCTCTGCTTCGACCCGGTAAAAGCCGGGATTCAAGGCACGGGTGACATCCTGCTCAAATACCAACGCCGCCCCCGAAAGGCAGACGACGCTGATAATGATGCCGAATGGAAGGGAAAACCAAAGGTGAATCTTGGCGAATGTTTTTCTCATATCCCAAAATTAGTTCGTAGCAGACAGTTTGCCGATGGCCGACACGCTGTTGTGGGTAATGATGGTCAATCCTTTGGTGGCTTTAGCCGTGGCCGGGTCTATCTTGTAGAGTGCCGGAGCGTCGCCGTCTGTGGTCGTGACCGGAATGTAGGCTACGCCATTGTCGCTGAAAGGAATACCGAAAGACGAAATCTTGTCTTGGGCCGGCAATCCCTCGGTTACTTGGGTCAGCGTGCCGCTTTGGCCCTTGAATACGGCCAATTCTTTGGTCGGTGCATTCTTGCCGCTCATCGTTCCTTCGCTGTACATCTGAAGCAAGAAATAGTCGGCCGTGATATGCCAACAACGGAACATCGGATGTCCGGTGCCTTGTGACTCGAGGTTATAGTAGTAATCTGGGTCGAAAGTGGTCTGGCCGGCCTTGATGCGGACAACGCCCGAAGGCAGTTGTCCTGTGACTTTCTTCAGGTCGGCAGAAGAGGTGGCCGTACGTCCGTAGCCCGGAGAGAATACATAAAGGTCACCGTTGTCCGCTGCCCAAATGGTTTGATAGTATTGTGATTTCATACGTCCGCAGGCGAAGCCAATCTTATCGGTTTCCGCAATGACCGGAGTATCGTTGAAGCTGTCCCCACTGTAAATAGCTATGAAAGCCTTGTCCGGATATTGGGTCGAAGGGATTTGCCCGGCTGTATATTTTCCGGAACCGCTCCCCCCGTCTTGGGTTGCTATGAGGGCTTGATCCGTGACTTTTTCGGGGTAGGTGTTCACGCCGTAGTGGCTCATGCCCATGGGGACTACCGAGGTGTAGAGCTTGCCGTTGGCTTCTACGAAACCGGCAAAGCTGACGATTTCTCCGTTACCCAGGAAGTTTTCCGCGATGCGCGTACCTGTTGTCGTATTACCGGTATGTACGTTTAGATAGTTGAACTGCAAATATTTGGCATAATGGCCTTTGGAATCTTTCTCTTTCGAGCCATCGTTGGTGGAAGACGTGATGACATTGTCTCCCCATGTCCCGTATGTCGTTACACGGTTGAACGTATATTCCCGTGCTTCTTTTACTTTTCCGGTTGTGGCGTTCAGGACATAAGAGGCTCCGGTACCCGCATTTCCATCGTTATATTGCAAGCCGAAGAGGTATTGCTGCCCGTAAAATACCCAGTAGGATGCACCGATGGCTTCCGTGCCGTTGCCCAATACCGTCACGCTACCTTCGTCGAGTGTCTCGCTGGTGACGAGATAAGTACCTTCGTCTGCCTTGGCTGCAATGACGTATTTGCTTGTACCCGGAGCCGTGGCGCCGCCATTGCCATTGCCTCCGCCGGGAGTGGTGTCGTCGTCGCTGCACGAAGTCAATGCGCCACCGGCGCAGAGGGCGGCAGCAAGCGCCCAAGTGAAGAATCTTTTTTCCATGTTTTTAATTATTTATTGAGTGAATGATGCTGTTTATTTCCCGAAGTATACTCTTACCTTTCCATAGAAAGCCCGTCCGGCCTTTTGCAGGCTGTAATTGTCGTAAAGCTTTTCGTCCGTCAGGTTACGGCATTCGAGTGAAAAGTTGTAACGTCCCTTGGCCACACTGTAATTCAGCGTGAGGTTGTGGGAGAACTGTTCGGGGACGCGTGCTTTGGTGTCCGGGTCGCCGAAGTCTTCCCAGTACAAGGGGAACTCGTGTTGGTAATAGCTGTCGTAGGTGAGCGAGAGCATGTTGCCTTTGCCGAACAAGTCATGCCAGTAGAACGACGCGTCGAAATTGGCGTAGCGGTAGGGTTGGTTGGGGAGGCGCTGTCCGTAGGTCAGCGAAGCCTGCCCCGTGCCTTCGGCCAACCGTTTCTCACGGTCGATGGCGTCCATGCTGTTGAACGTCCCGCCCAAGCTGAACCAGTCCGCATAGCTGTAACGCAAGGAGACGTTGTACCCTTTGGTCTTGACCCGTCCGTGGTTCTCGTAGAATCCGAAGTCCATGCCGCCCACGTTGTCCAATCCGCGACGGATGTAATCCTTCGTGTCGCGGTAGATGAGGCTTCCCTCCATGTACAGTCCGTGTTTGCCGAATCGCGGAGTGTAGCCGAGGTTGAAGTTGACATTGTCGCTTTTTTCGGGACGCAGGTTCGCCCGCCCGGCTTCCAGGTCTTCGTCGCCGAAAAGTTCGTCGGTTGAGGGCAGGCGGTAAGCTTTCTCGTATGACAACTTGGCCTGCAGGTTTTTCAGGATGAAGTAAGTCCCTGCGGCCCCGTAGCCGAAAGCACTCGTCTTTTGCGACATCTGTATGTAGTTGCCGATACCGTCGTCGCTTTGGGATACGGGGCCTTCGTTGTATTGGTTGTAATACTTGCCGAACACCGTGGCGTTCCATTTCTCTGTAGGCATGAAGCGGTAAGACAGTCCCGTGACGTTCTTGCGGGAACGCTTGGGGATGGTGAAGTCCGAAAGGCGCGAACTTCCTGAGACGTACGAACGGGTGGTGCGTTCAAAAGTGCTCAGCACATGGTTGAACGTGACCAAATGGGCGTGGCCGATGCGGTAGTTGGCCGTGAGCGTACCGTTCCAGTTCTTGTTCTTGGCCTCGTTGTTCTGGTTGGATTGCTCCCCCGGCACGCCGGTATATTTCCGTTGTCCCAACCAGTTGTATTTGTAAGATGCCGTATCTATGTTGTGGGTGATGTTGTGGTTGTAGTTGACATTGGCCATGACATCGAGTCCCTCGACCCACAAGTTGCGTTTGCGGTATTCCAAAGAGGGGATGAACGAGAAGCCATGACGGTGTTTTTCTCCGAACACGACTTTCTGCAATACTCCGTTTTGTATTTCCTTATAAAAGTGGGTGTAGCTGAAGCCCAACATCAGGCGGTCGGCCCATTTCTTGTCGGCCACCCCGATTTTGCCGCTCACGGCTTCGTTGTGGAAACGGTCGTTGAAACGTTTTATATGGTAAATCTTCGTCTTGTCGGTGTTCTCCGAAATGCCGTCATCGCTGAATTCCGTAACGTAGTAATCAATGTAATAGTTGTTGTCCGAGAAATTCTGGAAAGCGTTGATTTCATACAGCAGGCCGTTCTTGAACGACTGGCCGAAGTTGACGAAAGATTTGTGGGTGTTGAACGAGCCGTAAGAATAAGAGGCATCGGCAAACCAACCGAGTTTCCTTTGGTTGGTGACGATATTGATGACCCCGCCCAAGGCATCGGTACCGAAACCGACGGGAACCACTCCGCGGTAGACCTCGATGCGTTCGGCGAAGTTCACCGGCAGGTTGTTCAGATTGAGGGCCGTTCCGGCTCCTTCCTGCGGTACGCCGTCGATAAAGACCTTGACGTGTTTGCCCGTAAAACCGTCGAGCATGAGTTGCATGTCCGAACCCATTCCGCCCGTCTCGCGCAGCTTGACGCCCGGAACGGTGGTCAGCACCTCGGCCAGGTTCTTGTTCAGTCCGGCCATGCTTTTCAAGTCTACGGCCACTGCGTTGAATGCCGATTTGTTGATGCGGCCCACGTGGCTGGCTTCCACTTTCACTTCGGCCAGTTCCATATCTTTTTGGTGCATTTTGATATTCAACTTCTGGCGTTCGCCGGCCTGGAGAGTGACGGTACGTTCCACCGTGGCGTATCCCATAGCCTTAAACACCAATGTGTGTTTTCCCGCGTCGACTTTCAAATGATAGATTCCTTTTTCATTGGGACGTGTTCCGATAGAAGTTCCTTTGACTTGTACGGTGGCAAAGTCCATGATTTCGTTAGAAGTGGAGATGACCTTGCCTGAGACCATGGCCTGTTTTTGGGCTTGTCCTGAAAGGTGGCCTATTCCCGTAATAAATACCAATGTAAGGCTTAACAATCTGATTACCGTTTTCAATGTTTGATGAGTTTAGGAGGTTTGTTTTGCGAATGCAAAGATACGACTTGGAAAGCGTGTCTTGCAATCGTGTAAAGTCGGTAATTTGCCGGATTGGAAAATACTTGTTTTTGGGTATTGTGGTGTTGCTTGATTGTTTTATAAGGTTATGTCAGCAGAGGAATGGACACATGGATACTTGAAAGTAAGTATATTGTGAAAAACGAACAAAAAGAGCGGGAATGTGTGGCCTCACATTCCCGCTCTTTGTTTATGCTTAGTTTCTGAACACCAATCCGTTTCCGTCCGCATCCACGATGATGGGTCTCGTCCGGTCGATGTGCTGTGCCAACATGGTCTTCGACAAGTCGTTCAGCAGGTAACGTTGGATGGCCCGTTTGACCGGACGGGCACCGAACTCGGGATCGTAACCCGCATCGGCCAGGAAGTCCAGGGCGGCATCGGTCAGTTGCAAGGCTACGCCGTTGCCCTCCAACATCTTGGTGATACCGTTGATTTGCAGGCGCACCACCTGTTTGATTTGTTCCTGTGTGAGCGGCAAGAACATGATGGTCTCGTCGATACGGTTCAGGAACTCCGGACGGATGGTCTTCTTCAGCATGCCGAGCACCTCTTTTTTCGTCTCCTCTATGAGGGCTTCGCGGGCTTGTGCGCCGGTCTCCGGTGCCAGTTTCTCGAACTGGCTCTGGATGTAACCGCTCCCCAGGTTGCTCGTCATGATGATGATGGTGTTCTTGAAATTCACCACGCGTCCCTTATTGTCGGTCAGACGGCCGTCGTCGAGCACTTGCAAGAGGATGTTGAATACGTCCGGGTGTGCCTTTTCTATCTCGTCGAACAAAACCACCGAATAAGGTTTGCGGCGTACGGCTTCCGTGAGTTGTCCGCCCTCGTCGTACCCTACGTATCCCGGAGGCGCACCGATCAACCGGCTCACGCTGAATTTCTCTTGGTATTCCGACATGTCGATACGCGTCATCAGCGTCTCGTCGTCGAAGAGGTATTCGGCCAAAGCCTTGGCCAGTTCGGTCTTGCCTACACCGGTCGTTCCCAAGAAGATGAACGAGCCGATGGGGCGTTTCGGGTCTTGCAGTCCCGCACGGCTGCGCCGCACGGCATCGCTCACGGCCTGTATGGCCTCGTCCTGCCCGATGACCCGTTTGTGGAGTTCCTCTTCCAGATGGAGCAACTTCTCGCGTTCGCTTTGCAGCATCTTGCTCACGGGAATGCCCGTCCAACGGCTTACCACGTCGGCGATGTCTTCCGAGGTCACTTCCTCTTTAATCATCGCGTCTCCGCCCTGTGTGTCCTTTAACTGGTCTTGTATCCGGTTGATTTCGTCCTCCAGTGCCTTGAGCTTGCCGTAGCGGATTTCGGCCACCTTGCCATAGTCGCCTTCGCGTTCGGCCCGTTCGGCTTCGAACTTCAACTGCTCGATCTGCTGTTTGTTCTGCTGGATTTTGTTCACCAGTCCGCGTTCGGCTTCCCATTTGGCCTTGTAGCTGCTTTCCTGTTCTTTCAGTTCGGCAATCTCCTTGCTCAGTTGTTCCAGTTTGGGCTGGTCGTTTTCCCGTTTGATGGCCTCGCGTTCGATTTCCAACTGTTTCAACCGGCGTTCGATTTCGTCCAGTTCTTCCGGTACGGAGTCACGCTCCATGCGCAGTTTGGCTGCCGCTTCGTCCATCAGGTCGATGGCCTTGTCCGGAAGGAAACGGTCGGTGATATAGCGGTTGGAAAGTTCCACGGCGGCGATGATGGCATCGTCTTGGATACGCACCTTGTGGTGGTTCTCATACCTTTCCTTCAGCCCCCTCAGGATGGAAATGGTGCTGAGCGTGTCCGGCTCGTTGACCATGACCGTCTGGAAACGGCGTTCCAGTGCCTTGTCCTTCTCGAAGTACTTCTGGTATTCGTCCAACGTGGTGGCACCGATACTCCGCAACTCGCCCCGTGCCAAAGCAGGCTTCAGTATGTTGGCGGCATCCATGGCACCCTCGCCCTTTCCTGCGCCCACCAACGTGTGGATTTCGTCGATGAAGAGGATGATGCGCCCTTCACTTTTCGTCACTTCGTTGATGACGGATTTCAGACGTTCCTCGAATTCCCCTTTGTATTTGGCACCGGCAATCAGCGCACCCATGTCGAGGGAGTAGAGTTGTTTGTCTTTCAGGTTTTCCGGTACGTCGCCCCGCAGGATACGATGGGCCAGTCCTTCCACGATGGCCGTCTTGCCCGTACCCGGTTCGCCGATTAATATCGGGTTATTCTTCGTACGTCGGCTCAGGATTTGCAGCACGCGCCGTATCTCTTCGTCCCGTCCGATGACCGGGTCGAGCTTTCCGCTCCGCGCTTCTTCGATGAGATTCTTGGCATACTTGTTGAGCGCCTGATAAGTGTCTTCACTGTTTTGAGAAGTCACTTTTTCCCCTTTTCGCAGTTCGTTGACGGCAGATGCCAGTTCCTTTTCGGTGATGCCTGCGTCCTTCAGTATTCTGGAGGCCGTGCTTTTCACGTTCAGCAAAGCCAGAAGCATCGGTTCGAGCGAGACGAACTCGTCTCCGCCCTTGGAAGCGTAATCCTGTGCCCGTGTCAGCACTTCATTGCTTTCGCGGCTCAGGTAAGGTTCGCCCCCCTGGACCTTTGGCAGCGAAGCAATCTGGCTTTCCAGTACCTGTTCGATTTGCCGGCTGTTGACTCCTAATTTCTGAAAGAGGAAATTCGTGACATTTTCTCCCACTTTGAGGATACCGGCCAACAAGTGTTCCGGTTCGATGGCTTGCTGTCCCCTTGCCTGTACAAGGTTGACGGCTTCCTGAATGGCCTCTTGAGCCTTGATGGTAAATTTGTCAAAAGTCATGGTTGTTTCCTTTCTATATTTAATTGTTTATTTTTCTGTTTCCCAACGTGGCGTTGTCGAGCCACACTTATTCTGTATCAAAATGTTTGCCATAAGGAATAGTCTGACAAAATGTCATAAAACATGAAAATATGGCAGGCCGGATGCTTCGTGGACTGACGGCTTTGGCATGTGGGCTTTCATGTGAGGGGCAAGCGTCTTTGTCAAAAAGTCAAATCGGCCTTCATGAGAATCCGTTATTTGCGTCCCCGTGCGGAAGTCTGCGGAAATACGCGATTCTCGCGGGGTAGAGGGAAGACAATCTGTCGTCCATAAGGAGCTTTCCGGCAACATCCGGAAAGTCGGGTTGCAAGGTTCTGCGCAGGAGAGTGGAGGGCGTGGTAGCACAAATCGGATAGACATGGCATTTTGACATCTGCCTTTGACAAACGGAAAGGCTTCAAATAGCAAAAAATCAAGCCGGAAAAGCTTGTCCTCACGTCGTTTTCAGGTACATTTCGCCTCCCGATGCAGACCTTCTCCGGCCGACAAGCGGAGAAAAAAAATGTTTTTTCAGCCGAACGGAAAATCAATCTCTTGAGATTGAAACGCGTTTCGGCTTAAAAAGATTAAAAAACGAGCCTTAAACGTGAAAAACTGTATTTAGGGATGCCTCGAAAACATCTGAAACTACGCTGGAAAAAGGTTTTTCCACTGGCCTGCATGACCTTTTTGCTGTCATTTTGAAAGCAAAAAGACGCAGTTGGTGACGACAGATTCTCGTTTCATGCGCTGCTCTGCTTTTGTTTTTTTGTATCTTTGTGAACTGAAAACAGTACTACATAAAATGGAAAAAACGAAATGGAGTGAGAATGTCATTCTGGTGGATGCGGATTACGTGGATGCCGTGGCGTTCAATTTAATCGTGAATTTCGAGCGGATGCTGAACCGTCCGATACCCAAAGCCGACCTGGCGCAATGGTTGGTTTGCGCGGCTTTGGACGGGGGAGTCGGCGAGGGGAAGAACGACATACAGGTCGTGTTTATCCACGGCAAGGGGCGGAAAGCCTTGGACAACTTCACGCCCTCGGACTTCGAGGCCGAGCTTGACGGCAAGGCGTTCTGCGACGGGCATTTGGGGGAGTTCAAATTGAGTTCCGTACAGGTGGAGAACTTGGTGGACGGAGATGCCCTCTATTTGCAGTCGCTCGAGGCGTTGGCCGACGAGAAAGGTATCAAACGACTGGTCATCGTGCCGGACGTGGAGAAATACGGTCTTCGAGTACGCGAGATTTTGGGCCGGACCGAAGGCAAGGACGTCACGTTGCTGGCCATGGAGCCTCAGGTCGGGAGAGGGTTCCGGCAGGAGATCCTCGGTTATTCGTTGATGAATGCGTTGGGCATCAGAGGGGACGAAATTTGCGATTAAGCGAGAACAGACCGAACTTGTTCGAGTCTGCCGAGCGTGGGCAAATTATCTAATTCAAATAAAAATCAAAAAAACAGGCTTTTTCTTTGCTTCTTGGAAAAAGTCATTAACTTTGCATCCTATACATATTTAATTATAATACCGAATTCAAAAAATGGGAAAAGTTTTAATTATCGGTGCCGGCGGTGTGGCCACGGTAGCAGCGCACAAAGTGGCCCAGCATCCGGAAGTGTTTGACGAAATCATGATTGCCAGCCGTACGAAGGCCAAATGCGACGCCATCGTGAAGGCCATCGGGAACCCGTCTATCCAAACGGCAAAGGTGGATGCCGACAACGTGGAAGAGTTGGTGGAACTGCTGAACGGTTACAAGCCGGACATGGTGATGAACCTGGCCTTGCCTTATCAGGACTTGACCATTATGGAAGCTTGCCTGCAAACCGGGTGCAATTATCTGGATACGGCAAATTACGAGCCGAAGGACGTGGCTCATTTTGAATACAGTTGGCAGTGGGCCTACAAGAAACGTTTCGAGGAGGCCGGACTGACCGCCATCTTAGGGTGCGGTTTCGACCCGGGCGTTTCCGGCGTGTATACGGCATACGCGGCCAAACATTATTTCGACGAAATCCATTACCTGGACATCGTGGACTGCAATGCGGGGAACCATCATAAGGCTTTTGCCACAAACTTCAATCCGGAAATCAACATCCGCGAAATCACGCAGAACGGGCGTTATTACGAGAACGGACAGTGGGTGGAGACGAAGCCCATGGAAATCCATAAGGACCTGACGTATCCGAACATCGGTCCGCGCGACTCTTATTTGTTGTTCCACGAAGAACTCGAATCGTTGGTGAAAAACTTCCCGACCATCAAGCGTGCCCGTTTCTGGATGACTTTCGGGCAGGAATACCTTACGCATCTGCGCGTGATTCAGAATATCGGTATGGCACGCATAGACGAGGTGGATTACAATGGGGTGAAAATCGTTCCGTTGCAGTTTCTCAAGGCCGTGTTGCCCAACCCGCAGGATTTGGGTGAAAACTATGAAGGCGAGACCAGTATCGGTTGCCGTATCCGTGGGGTGAAGGACGGAAAAGAACTGACTTATTACGTGTACAATAATTGCAGCCATCATGCCGCTTATCTGGAGACCGGCATGCAGGGGGTTAGCTATACGACGGGCGTGCCGGCCATGATCGGGGCCATGATGTTCCTGAAAGGCATCTGGAAGAAGCCCGGTGTGTGGAATGTGGAAGAGTTCGACCCGGATCCGTTCATGGAGGAGTTGAACAAGGACGGGCTTCCGTGGCACGAAGTGTTCAACGGCGACCTTGAACTTTAATCCTGCATTTCCCGGAAGGCATCCCTTGCCGGGGTGCTGTGGGGAGGTGGAACATAGATGATTTGATTATAAAAAAGAATATGGCAAAGAAAGAAGAAGAAGCAGTTTTGTTTGCGGGGCCGAATACGGAAAAGCTGAAGGCCTTGCAGGCTGCAATGGACAAGATAGAGAAGAACTTCGGAAAGGGTTCTATCATGAAACTGGGCGATGACCACGTGGAACAAGTGGATGTGATTCCTACGGGATCCATCGCTTTGAATGCCGCTTTGGGCGTGGGGGGATACCCTCGCGGACGTATCATAGAGATTTACGGTCCGGAAAGTTCCGGTAAAACGACCTTGGCCATCCATGCCATCGCCGAGGCGCAGAAAGCCGGCGGGATAGCCGCGTTTATCGATGCGGAACACGCCTTCGACCGCTTTTATGCCGCCAAGTTGGGCGTGGACGTGGACAATTTGTGGATTTCACAGCCGGACAACGGGGAGCAGGCATTGGAAATAGCCGACCAGTTGATCCGTTCGTCGGCCATTGACATTATCGTGATAGACTCCGTGGCAGCCTTGACGCCGAAGGCCGAAATCGAGGGTGACATGGGGGACAACAAGGTCGGCCTGCAGGCCCGCTTGATGAGCCAGGCCTTGCGCAAACTGACCTCCACGATCAACAAGACGAACACCACTTGTATTTTCATCAACCAGTTGCGTGAGAAAATCGGCGTGATGTTCGGTAATCCGGAGACGACGACCGGCGGTAACGCTTTGAAGTTTTATGCCAGCGTACGCTTGGACATCCGCCGTGTGACGAGCATCAAGGACGGCGACGAGGTGATTGGAAACCAAGTGCGCGTGAAAGTGGTGAAAAACAAGGTGGCACCTCCTTTCCGTAAGGCTGAATTTGAAATCACTTTCGGAGAAGGCATTTCCAAAATCGGCGAAATCGTGGACTTGGGTACGGAACTGGGCATTCTGAAGAAGAGCGGTTCCTGGTACAGTTACAACGACACGAAGATAGGACAGGGAAGGGATGCCGTGAAAAAGATGTTGAAAGACAACCCCGAACTCTGCGACGAAGTGGAAGGACTGATTGCGGCAGCCTTGCAGGATGCCAATGCCAATCCGTGACAATATCCCTTTTTATGAACGAAAAGAATGGCCGTAGGGCTGTTCTTTTCCGTTTATTTGTAAGACAACCCTAACCAAATTTTTAATAACATGAGAGTATTACGAACTTTATTTTTATTGATGAGTGTGGCTTCGTGTCCTGTTGTCATGTCGGGAAAAGCCGCAAAAACAGCTAAATTCCATGTGGATGAGGTAAGTATGATGATTGGTACGGACGGTAGCCATGAGACGGAATACGGGGGGACGACTCCGGCCGTGGGCACGCCGTTTGCCATGACCCAATGGTGTGCGGCGACCCGTATTAACGGCATATCCCGTACGATGTATCGCCATTGCGATTCGGTCTTAATCGGTTTTATGGGCACGCACCAACCGGCCATCTGGATGGGGGATTACGGGTTCATGACCCTGATGCCCCAAAGTGGGGAACTGAAGATTAAGGCGAAGGACAGGCAAGTACGTCTGGACCGTGGGAAAGAAGTGGCTAAGCCTTATTATTACAAGGTGTCATACGCTTCGGGAAAACATGGCGGTTCGGAGATTACCACGGAAATGACGGCGACTTCACGTGCGTCTTTCTTCCATGTCACATACCCAAAGGATGAAAAAGCCTTGCTTTATTTGGAGGCCGGAAGGGAAAACGAAGGAGGCTTCATACGCATCTATCCCGACAAGCGTGAGGTGCATATATATAATAAGGAAAGGCATGATGCCCATTTGGGGCCGGCCTTGCCGGGGTTCAAGGGATATTATGTGTTGAAGTTCTCCCAAGATTTTGCCGATTACGGTACATGGCGCGACGGGACGGTCAGCGGAAAGTCTGTACAGGCGGAAGGTGGTTCTGTAGGCGGATATGTCGAGTTTCCTGCGGGGACGACGTGGGTTGATGTGCGTATCGGCAGTTCTTTTATCGACTTCGAGCAAGCTGCGGTGAACCTGTCGAAAGAGATTCCGGCCAGGTCTTCGTTTGCATCCGTGACGAAAAAAGTGAAAAAGGAATGGGAGGAAAAGCTTTCCAAGATAGACTTGGAGGGGGCGAGCGAAGAAGACCGTACGATATTCTATACGGCGTTTTTCCGTACCTTGCAGTATCCTCGGGAGTTTTCGGAATATGGCCGTTATTACAGTCCGTTTGACGATAAGGTGCATCAGGGCGTTTCCTATAATGCTTATTCTTTGTGGGATACTTTCAGGGCTGAACATCCTTGGCTGCAAATCATGGCGCCCGAACGGGTGGACGACATGGTTACGGCATTGGTACAAATGTATGAAGAGGGCGGTTGGATACCCAAATGGCCGAATCCTACCTATACGAATATCATGATCGGCACGCATGCGGACGCTGTGATAGCGGACGCTTACGTCAATGGCTTCCGCGATTATGACGTGGAGAAGGCGTATGAAGCGATTCGTAAGGATGCCTACGTGCCTCCTACGGGTGACGATAAGTCGCGTTGGGGTGACCGCGAATGGTGGAACGGGGGATATGAAGCACGGGGCGGATTGACCAATTATCTGAAAAACGGGTATGTGGCCGATGACAAGACCAATGAATCCGTGGCCCGTACGTTGGAGTTCGCTTTAAGCGACTATTGCATTGCCCAAATGGCAAAGGCTTTGGGAAAAACGGCTGATTATGAAGATTTAATGAGAAGGGCAAAGAATTACCGCTATTTGTATAATCCGAAAACGAAACTTTTCCAAGCGCGTAATGCCGATGGCAGTTGGGCCGGGGAGCATTCAGGGTTTACCGAAGGGGCCAACTGGACTTATCAATTTTGTGTCATGCAGGATGTGCAGGGGCTGATAGATTTGATGGGGGGGGACGAGTCTTTTGCCGCAGCGCTCGATAACGTGTTCGACAACGGGCATTACCGGCATGACAATGAGCCTGGCCACCATTATGTGTATCTATATAACTATTGCGGTCGTTTCGACAAGGCGCAAGAACGTATTCCGGAAATCTTGGACACTCATTACAGGAACGGGGCGGACGGGTTGTCGGGAAATGACGACTGCGGACAGATGTCCGCCTGGTATCTGTTCAGTTCGTTGGGCTTTTATCCGGTGACTCCGGCATCGGGAGAATATGCGTTGGGGATTCCGAGGTTCTCGTCGGCCCGTGTGGAACTGCCGCATGGCAAGGTGTTGACAGTTCGTGCCGAAGGGCTGAAAGAACATAAGCATCTGCCGGTTATTCTTTTTAACGGAAAGAAACTGGATGCGCCTTTCATTGACATCCGTGACTTGATGAAAGGCGGAGTTTTGGAGTTTAAAGCCGAGTGAAAAAGCTGTGAAGGACATAAGGGCGGGTTTCAGAAATTGAATCCCGCCCTTATGTATCCGGAAGCTTTGGCGCGGTCGCTGTAGCATATAGTAAAACCGACAGGGCCGATGAAAGTGCGTAGGTCATACTTTACGGCTCCACCGAAGATGTGATATCCCGACAGGTCGTTGTCGTTGAAACTGTTTTTGAAAAAATGCATCCAGTCATCCGATGTGGCGGCGATGTTGAATATACCACTGACGTAATGCTTCCCTCCGATGCGTTGACGGGCTTCTATTCCCGCCACGACCAAAGAACGATGGGGCATCTCGAAATGGTTGATGCCGTAAAATGGTATTTGTTGACTGAAGTATTTGCCTCTTTCTTGTCCACCGAGCGTGTTCATTTCGGCAACGGTGTTTTCTGTCGTCAGATAGCGCCCTTCTATCCGGGGCATTAAAGTGAAGCGTGAGTTGAAAGAGAATGCGGCGTTCCAATGTATTCCCGCTGTGTGGAAGGCTTTGTTCCCGTTTAATGGTATGGCATAGTAATATGCCATTTCCAATTCGGAACCTTTTGTCGGGAAGTAATTGTCGTCCAATGTATTGACGGCATATTGCGTGCCGAACTTCAGGTAGCTTTCTTTGGTGATATCTGTCGGCGAGTTGTCCTCGAAGCGATAGAGGAAGGAGCCGTAGTTGTAGAGTTGGTAAATTCCTCCCAATTTGAGACGTACGTTTTTCCAACTTTTGGTGAATCCGACTTCTCCGAAATGATGATTGAAGCTGATGCCGTATGTCCGTTCTCCTTTCTCATAGATGTTAAAATCGTTATAGGTATAACGGTAGCCTGTGGTAAGGTTCCATTCCCTGCCTAAGTCGAGATTGTAATGTGCGTCGCCATAAGTTTGCTTTCCTAAACGTAAAGTCAGGTTGACGTGGTGGTTCCTTTTTTTTCCGAGCTGCATTTGTCCGTTGAACAGCAAGGCGGCCAGTTCTTCGTTGTCGAACCTAAGTCCAAGGTTGATGGAATTTCTGGGTGCGTCGCCTATCAGGATTTTTAAGCTCCCTGCATAGCGCGCTTCGATATTTCCCGGGCGGTGCATGTAGAAGAAAGGAGGTGTGGGACGGCTCACGATGGAGTCGTCGGGAGAGAAGCGGCTGCCTATAGCCCGTAAGGTGTCTATTTGTGAACGGGCTGCTTGTGCTCCACGTCCCATCAGGGAGTCTATGGCGGTTGTGTTGAAACTGGCTGTGTTGTATCCTTTTACATTGACCTTGATATAGACGTCTGAAAGAGCTATGTTTTGTTCCCAACGGTCTTTCCTTTGCAAGTCGATGAGTTGGTTGAGTTGTGCGAAGATATTGTTTTGAAGTTCTTCTGCATTTTTCATCGGATCCTGTACGTCCACCCCTATGACAATGTCTGCTCCCATTTGCCGTGCCACATCTACCGGGTAATTGTTGATGATACCACCGTCGATGAGTAGTTTGCCGTTCATGGATATCGGGGCAAAAGCACCGGGAATGGACATGCTGGCACGTATGGCGATGGGCAGTACGCCGTTTCGGAATACGATCTCTTCGCCCGTCACCAAATCTTGGGAAATACAAGCAAACGGGATAGGCATTTTTTGAAAATCAATGGAGTCGTGGTAGCCTTCGGTGAGTTGCCATAACATACGCCCGATGTTTCTTCCTTTGATGACCCCTCCGCTGATTAAGTCTTGCGGTTTTTCAAAGAAGGGGACGGAGAGGATGTATTGTGAATTTTGTTCCCGGGCCTGTAGGTTAAGCGCATTGCGATAAGCTTTGTCGCTAAGCAATGTGTTCCAGTCTTGTGCCATGAATATACTGTCGAGCTGTTCGGTCGTATATCCTATGGCATATAACCCGCCGATGATACTGCCCATGCTCGTACCTACAATCATGTCGATGGGGACTCCTGCTTCTTCAATTACTTTCAGTGCCCCGATGTGTGCCGTACCTTTTGCACCACCTCCGCTTAGTACTACGGCTACCCGTGGGCGTGCCATAGAAATATGGAATACCAATAAGGTGCAAAGAAATAATAGAAGTCGTGCTATTTTCGTCATACATTTTATATTTTTTCAGCCATTTTGGCAGTTTTCAGGTCTGACTGTCGCAGATGGGCTTGTCCGAGAACAAAGATAGCGGAAAAACTCTCTCTTGATTCCGATAAATCTTTTTTTATAGTTTTTTCTGCTTCATGAGATAGTTTGGCACGCGGTTTGTTTTTATAACAGTGCGTTGCTTTTGTAAGAGGCGGACGCAAGAAATACATTCAATTTAGATTAATAATAAAAAAGTAGATATATTATGGGAAAGATTATTGGAATTGACTTGGGAACTACAAACTCTTGTGTTTCCGTATTTGAAGGTAACGAACCGGTAGTAATCGCTAACAACGAAGGCAAGCGTACGACTCCTTCTATCGTGGCGTTTAAAAACGGCGAACGCTTGGTGGGTGATCCGGCCAAACGTCAGGCGATTACGAATCCGAAGAATACCATTTTCTCTATCAAACGTTTCATGGGTGAGACCTATGATCAGGTACAGAAGGAAATCTCGCGTGTTCCTTATTCAGTAGTAAGAGGAGATAACAACACGCCTCGTGTGGATATTGAGGGTCGTCTCTATACTCCTCAGGAAATCTCTGCCATGGTTCTCCAGAAGATGAAGAAGACGGCTGAGGATTATCTGGGTCAGGAAGTGACGGAAGCAGTGATTACTGTGCCGGCTTATTTTTCCGATTCTCAGCGTCAGGCGACGAAAGAGGCCGGACAGATTGCCGGTTTGGAAGTGAAACGTATTGTGAATGAACCGACGGCTGCGGCTTTGGCTTACGGTGTGGATAAGTCCAATAAGGACATGAAGATTGCTGTCTTCGATTTGGGGGGCGGTACATTTGATATTTCCATACTGGAGTTTGGTAGCGGTGTATTCGAGGTGCTTTCTACCAATGGTGATACTCACCTCGGAGGTGATGATTTCGACCAAGTGATTATCGACTGGTTGGCTGCTGACTTCAAGGCAGAAGAAGGAGTAGATTTGAAACAAGACCCGATGGCATTGCAACGTTTGAAAGAAGCTGCCGAGAAAGCCAAGATTGAATTGTCTTCGTCTACGACTACGGAAATCAATTTGCCTTATATCACGGCTGTAGGCGGTGTACCCAAGCACTTGGTGAAGACCTTGACGCGTGCTAAGTTCGAGCAGTTGGCTGATAATTTGATTCAGGCTTGTAAGGTGCCGTGCCAGAAGGCAATGCAGGATGCCGGTTTGAGTAATTCAGACATTGACGAAGTAATTCTTGTCGGAGGTTCGAGCCGTATTCCGGCCATCCAGAAGTTAGTAGAAGATTTCTTCGGCAAGGCTCCGTCTAAAGGTGTAAATCCAGATGAGGTCGTAGCGGTAGGTGCTTCTATCCAAGGGGCTATCCTGAATAAGGAAGCCGGAGTGGGCGACATCGTATTGTTGGATGTGACGCCGTTGTCTATGGGTATTGAGACGATGGGTGGCGTAATGACGAAGTTGATTGAAGCCAATACGACAATCCCGTGCAACAAGAGCGAAGTCTTCAGCACGGCTGCCGACAATCAGACGGAAGTGACTATTCATGTATTGCAGGGAGAACGTCCGATGGCCGCTCAGAATAAGTCTATCGGTCAGTTTAATTTGACCGGCATTGCGCCTGCTCGTCGTGGAGTTCCTCAAATAGAGGTGACTTTCGACATCGATGCCAATGGTATTTTGAAAGTGTCTGCCAAGGATAAGGCTACCGGTAAGGAACAGGCTATCCGTATCGAAGCTTCTTCTGGTTTGAGCAAAGACGAAATAGACCGTATGAAAGCTGAGGCTGAGGCTAATGCAGATGCCGACAAGAAAGAGCGTGAAAGAGTAGACAAGATGAATCAGGCTGACTCTATGATTTTCCAGACTGAGAACCAGTTGAAAGAGTTGGGTGATAAGATTCCGGCTGACAAGAAACCTGCTATCGAAGGAGCTTTGCAGAAATTGAAAGATGCCCACAAGGCAGGTGATGTTGCCGCCATCGATGCTGCTATTGCCGAAATGAATGCAGCATGGCAGGCTGCCAGTGCACAGATGTACCAGGGTGGTGCACAGCCTGGAGCCGGTGCACAGCAGAATGCCGGAGGGCAGAGTAATGCCAACGCTGGAAACTCTTCTTCTGATGATACTATTCAAGATGCAGATTTTGAGGAAGTGAAGTAATTACATTAGGTGTTAGTTAATAGATGCGGACTCCCTCCATCAACTTTTGGAAGTTGATGGAGGGAGTCCTTTTGTTTGTATACTTTTATTTGAGTAGAGAGGCCGGATATTTCAAGTCTTACTTACCCTTTTCTAAGATAAGTTTTAATGAGGGATTCGAGTCTCTTCCGGGGGAATTCGGGGTGTACGAAGCATCGTTTGCATGTTTGGTAGAGGGCATGCAATAACAAATATAGGGGGCTGATGATTGCGACAAGAACCCATAATACTGCATTTAGGAACAATAATAAGAAGGCATACAAGCGTTGCATCTTTGTGAAGCTGGAAAATATAATACTGGATTATGCTTGCAAAAGTATGTTTTTTTTCGTACCTTTCGAAATATAACCATATAAAATATTGAAAAGATGAGGAATGTGAATAAAATAATAAAGGGGATGGTTTTCGGGCTTGCCGTTACGGCGGTTGGGCTGTGTGTTCCGCATACTGCTGAGGCATGTACGGGAATTACGTTGAAGTCGCAGGACGGCGCCACTGTCTTGGCTCGTACCATAGAGTGGGGCGGCAGCTACCTGAACAGCCGTTATGTGGTTGTTCCTCGGGGGTATGTGCAACAATCATACGTGCCTGGAGGACAAAAAAACGGATTGAAATTTACGGCGGCATACGGTTATGTAGGGATAGCCGTGGAGTTGGAGGATTTTGTGGCCGATGGACTGAATGAGGCCGGACTGGCTGCCGGTTTGTTTTACTTCCCTCACTACGGTAGTTATGAAGCGTACGATGAGGGGCAACGTGAGAGTACATTGTCCGATTTGCAACTTGTACCTTGGATGTTGTCTCGGTTCAAGACGGTGGATGAGGTAAAAGAGGCGCTTGGAAAAGTACATGTAGTGTCATCCGACCCACGTGCTTCTACAGTCCATTGGCGTATTGCGGACGCTTCGGGACGACAGGTCGTGTTAGAGATTGTGGGCGGCATTCCTCATTTTTATGAAAATGAATTAGGCGTGCTTACCAACTCTCCAGGTTTTGAATGGCAGATGACGAACCTGAACAATTATGTAAACCTGTATGCCGGAGGGGCAGAGGCCAAACCGTTTGGCAAGGTGAAACTTGCAGCTTTTGGCGCGGGCAGCGGCTTTTTAGGGATTCCCGGCGACGTGACGCCTCCGTCCCGTTTTGTGCGTGCGGCTTTCTATCAGACTTCTTCTCCCATGCAGGCTACGGCGCGGAAGACGGTGCTGCAGGCTTTCCAGATATTGAATAATTTCGACATTCCTGTAGGGATTGAATTTGCAGATGCCAAGGTGCCGGTGGATATTCCGAGTGCCACGCAGTGGACTTCAGCCACGGATATGACAGGTTTGGTGTTTTATTACCGCACCATGTACAACAGCAAGATCCGAAGTATCGACTTGAAGGCCATAGATTTTGCCCGTATAAAGTACCGTTCTGTTGCGATAGACGATGTGAAAGAACAACCGATTGTCCCGATTATATTGAATTAGTGGTGGAAAAGTTGTACTTTTGCAAGGAAATAAAGACGATGGCGAATGAAAATAGGAATTATTGCAGCGATGGCTTCCGAACGCGAACAGTTGGCCCGGTTGGTCAAGGAAATGCGTACGGAACAGCATGGACTTTTTGAGTATACCGTAGGACGGTTGGGCGGGAACACCTTATATATCATGGAGTGTGGTATTGGGAAAGTGAACGCAGCCGTTGGTGCGTCCGAACTGATGGCCCACATGCAGCCGGATGTGGTGGTGAGTACGGGAGTGGCCGGAGGCATCGACGAAAAAGCCGGGGTGATGGAAGTCGTGGCAGCCTCGGAAGTCGTTTATCACGATGTGTGGTGTGGTAACGGGAACGAGGTCGGACAAATACAAGATATGCCGGCCAGGTTTGTTTGTGACGGGCGTTTGCTTTCCGTAGCTGTTTCTTTAGATGCTTCCGTACCCGTGCATGCCGGGTTGATTTGTACCGGTGACAAGTTCATTACGGAACGCGCCGAGTTGGATGCCATAAAGGCCGAATTCCCGGAGGGATTGGCCGTAGACATGGAATCGGCTGCCATAGCGCAGGTTTGCCACCTCTACCGCGTGCCTTTCATCAGTTTCCGGATTATCAGCGACACGCCGGGAGCCGATGCGCACTGGCAGCAGTACGAGAATTTTTGGGAAACGATGGCCGACCGATCTTTCGGGGTAGTACGTACCTTCTTGGAGGGTTTGCCTTCTTCTTTGTCTTAATTCGAAAAAACATATAAATCCAATGAAGAAAATTCCAAGTTTTACGATTGACCACATTCACTTGTTGCGGGGCATTTACGTCTCTCGTAAAGATGAAGTGGGAGGTGAGGCAGTGACCACGTTCGATGTCCGCATGAAAGAACCCAACCGTGAGCCGGCTTTGGGGCAAGGTGCGTTGCATACGATAGAACATCTGGCGGCCACGTTCCTGCGCAATCATCCGGTATGGTCCGATAAGATTGTATATTGGGGGCCGATGGGGTGCCTGACGGGAAATTACCTGCTGATGAAAGGGGACTTGCAGTCGGAGGATATTGTGGAACTGATGAAAGAAACGTTCCGTTTCATTGCGGAATATGAAGGGGAAGTTCCCGGGGCAACCCCGCACGACTGCGGCAATTATTTGTTGCAGGACTTGCCGATGGCTAAATGGGAGTCTGCCAAATACCTCCATGAAGTGCTGGAACAGATGACGGACGCCAATTTGCATTATCCGTCGCAGGAAGGTTGAACCGTGCGCGGGCAGAGACGGAATTTCGTTTCGTAGGAGTGGACGGTAGATATTTTTTCAGGAACTTGAAGGGGATGGCTTTGCGAGAGGCCATCTCCTTTTTTAGAAACTGTTTCATTTGCCCAACGGTTGTATCTTCCGTCTTAATGCCTTGGAGATTTCCAGAAACATGTATTGCCGTGGGAGCGTGTGGATACGTGCGCTGTCGGCCGAGTATTTACGACGGGCATACTCTTTGGATTTCTCGAAAGTGAGCCGCGACATTTCCTCCTGCGACTTGCCTTCGGAAGTGGAATCCAGTTTTTCTTCGGGGAAAAAATCATCCAGGTCTATATCTCCGATCATCGTAGTCTCCAGAAAATTAGCCTGGTTATGACTGCGGTCGGTGTAATACCCAACATACATGTGCCCCGGAATACGCACCAATATCGGGTCGATGTTGATGGCGCGGAGCAGGGAGGCGAACAATACGCTGCCGTCCACGCAGTTGATTTGCGAAGAAGCCAAGGCGTCTTCCAACGTCCGTACGCGTTGGGAATAGACCACGTTGCTCGAAAGACTGCTGTATGAAATCGAACTGTAACGGAACTTGCGCCGTTGCAGCACGTTCCATAGGGCATAAACCTGCTTGTCCACGTAGTCTTTACGCTTGTTCTGATAGCCCATGAAACGGTTGACGATACGTGTGTTCAAGGCTTCCCGCAGGATTTTGTCTATCAACGGACTATCCTCGTTCACGTATGCGGCAAACAGGACACCTGTATTGTGGAAGCGGTTCTTCTTGTCATTGTAGCCGATGAGGCATTCATTGATGCTGCGCACGGAGAACGTGCGTACGCGTTGGCTTGCCTCCCGGTCTTTGATTTGTACTTCCACCGACACGGTGATGGGTTCGGCCTGTGTGTTGTTGCGTAAAGCGTCGTAGTTCCAAAGAATGTCGGGATACACCGTGTAAGCCTTTCCTTCCTCGGGAAGGATGAATTCCGATACGGAACGTTTGAAAAACGGTGTTTCTGCCACCTCAACATGGAGGCGGGCGTCTTTTACGGGACTTGTGATTTGTATCGAGATTCCCGATTTGGGATTGCCCAACGCGCCTTTTTCCGTGGGGGCTACGATGAGGGTGTCCGTAGTGGCTGTGGAAAGAATCAGGGATGGGAAGATGTTTCCCCCTAATTCGTCATTCAGTTCAAACGTGGTGGAGGGGAAGATTTTGTCACGCAGGTGGAAGAAAGCCACCGTAAGTCCCCCGGCCAGAACCAGGAGGGCCAGAATCCATATTATGCGTTGGGTTGCGCCACGGCTTATTTTAATGACTATCATGTCTTCACCTCCTTTTTTGTCTGTTGTCAACCTCGTGTCGGATTTATTCTCCCGTTTCCGTAGAGTCTGTGGCTACCACCGTGTCCAAGACTTCATCTTTCGTTATTTGGTAATTGCCGTCGGGCGAGATGGTAATGGACAACGGGATGTAGATGTCCGAAGCCGGGTAGCTGACACTGGCAGCGAAGCGCAGGTTGTTGCCGTCCACTTTGTCGAAAGCCATTCCTTCCAAGATGGCATGGGATATGAAGCCTTTTTCCATATAGTTTCTGAAGTGGTTTTTGGTAAAGGCTTTATTGAAGATTTCTTTTCCTTCGCGGTTCACGCGCAACCGGATATAGTTGTCGGCATAGCGTTCGCCGCCGTCCCCCGTCACTAACGGAAGCGTGTCGTTTACCTCCCGTACGATGTCGTACGTATATCGCGTTTGTCCGACTTTGACTTCTGCACTGTAATGATAGTCTTTCATTTCCTGCACGGAATTTGTCGTGTCCGGTTTTTCATATTCACTGTATCCGCTGACGGTTTGCGGGTTATTTCCACCGCAACTGTAGCACAGCAGTACGGTGCATGCCATACATAGGAATTTGAAATGTGTCTGCATTTTCTTCTTTTTCTCAACCGTTTCACAAAGGAACAAAAAAAAGGCGAGTTGGACAAGCTTGTCTGTTATATTTTTAGGTCTTCTTTTGTTGCCTGTTATTCCATAAATGCCTATCTTTGAAGCCCCCAAGCATTTGCAATGAAAATAACGTTCTGTTTTGTCATAGTTTTGTGCCTGTCTCTTTTGTCGGCTTGTCGCGGGAAAGAGACGAAAGCAGAGGCCGTCCGGGTCGATACGCTCTCCTTGGTCATGCAGGTGAGGGAGTGTGCCCGTCTGTATACGGCCGAATATGAAGTCCATAAATTGGTGTTGAAGGACGACCCTTTGCGGGTGAAAGGGAATCTCTTTCAGCGGTCGTTCGACGTTAAAGTCCCTATCGGCGAACGCAAGGTCATGGTACCTCTCGATGTGACCCTGAAAGCTTACATTGACTTCACGGGGTTCGGCGAGAAGAATGTGTTGCGTTCGGGCGACCGTATTGTGGTCACTTTGCCCGACCCACGGGTGGTCGTGACCTCCTCGCGCATCAATCACGATGAGGTGAAGCAATTTGTGTCTTTGACACGTTCGGACTACACTTCTGCGGAGTTGGCCGATTTTACGCGTCAGGGGGAAGACGAGATTCTGGCTTCCGTGCCGCAGTTGGGCATTTTGGAGATGGCCCGCGAGAATGCGGCCCACGTGTTGGTGCCGATGTTGACGAGGTTGGGCTATGACGAGCGGAACATAGTGGTTTCTTTCCGTAAGGATTTTACGGCGGCAGATATGCCGTTGCTGTTGGAACGTGAAGGACGGACTGAAAAACTGAAATGAAATGGGAAAATGGTTGAGTGCACTGAAATGGTTGGTCGTGGCCGTCGTATTGGCAGTCTTTATCGGGTTGTTGGTAAAATGGAACCGTAAAGGAGGCATATCGGTGGAAACCGGTTTTGATAACCGTATCGAGCTGACCTCTCAGGAGATACGCCGTATCGAACAAATCGGGCAATGGGAATTCTTGTCGGTCCAGTCTGAAGTCGTGGCAGACACGTTGCGCGAAGGATTCTTTACCGACGACCGCTTGGTGGCTGTGTACACCGGAGTCCCCCGCATCGGCATCGACATGAACCGGGTGACCGGGGAATGGGCGCAGGCACATGGTGATACCGTGACTCTCCGTTTGCCGGCCGTGCATTTGTTGGACAAGGATTTTATCGACGAAGCCCGTACGAAGGTTTTTTATGAGAGTGGGAAGTGGTCGAATGACGTGCGTCGAGATTTGTACGACCGTGCCTACGTGAAGATGTTGCGCCAATGCCTGACACCATCAAATATGCGTAGGGCAGAGGCCAATGCACGCAATCAGTTCACGGCCTTGTTCCGTGCTTTGGGTTTCCATACAGTGGAAATCTATTTTATAAGATAACCCAACTTAATACTAATTCACAATAAATGTTATGAACTTAAATCTTATTAAAATTGTAGGAGTCGCCGTGGGGGTTGCCGGAATGACGGTGGAGACCCGGGCGGCCGTAGTGCAGGAGTATGTGGCCGAACGGGACAATACCCAAGTTAGCGCGTGGAAGAGCCATCGTCCTGAAAAACGTTTGTTCACGTCCAAGGCTGTGGAGGAACAGATACAACGTGCCAAGAAACTGTTGACGAATACGAAATTGGCATGGATGTTTGAGAATTGTTTCCCGAATACGTTGGATACGACCGTCCACTTCGACGGGGCGGACGACACCTTCGTGTACACGGGTGATATACATGCCATGTGGTTGCGGGATTCCGGTGCGCAGGTGTGGCCCTACGTACAGTTGGCCAATGAGGATCCTGAACTGAAGAAAATGTTGGCCGGAGTGATTCGCCGTCAGTTCCGGTGTATCAATATCGACCCATACGCCAATGCCTTCAATAAGGAGGCGACGGGAAGCTATTGGGCGTCCGACATGACGGATATGAAGCCCGAAGTGTATGAGCGGAAATGGGAAATCGACTCGCTGTGTTATCCCATTCGTCTGGCCTACCATTATTGGAAGGTGACGGGAGATGCCAGTGTCTTCTCCGACGAGTGGCTGCAAGCCGTGGCATGCATTCTACAGACGTTCCGGGAACAGCAGCGTAAGGATGGGAACGGCCCCTATCATTTCCAACGCAAGACGGAGCGTGCGCTCGACACCATGACCAATAACGGATGGGGCAATCCGGTGAAGCCTGTGGGGTTGATAGCCTCGGCTTTCCGACCCTCCGACGATGCCACCACGTTTCAGTTTCTGGTGCCTTCCAATTTCTTTGCCGTGACTTCCTTGCGTAAGGCTGCCGAGATATTGAACGAGGTGAACCATGAAAAGACGTTGGCCAAAGAATGCCGTGAATTGGCGGATGAAGTGGAGGCCGCCTTGAAGAAATACGCCGTATACGATCATCCCCGTTACGGAAAGGTGTATGCTTTCGAGGTGGACGGTTTTGGCAACCGTTTGCTCATGGACGATGCCAATGTGCCCAGCCTGTTGGCCATGCCTTATCTGGGTGACGTGCCAGTGGACGACCCGGTGTATCAGAATACCCGCAAGCTGATATGGAGCAAGGACAATCCTTATTTCTTTAAAGGGACGGCGGGCGAAGGCATCGGCGGGCCGCATGTCGGTTACGATATGATTTGGCCGATGAGCATCATGATGAAAGCTTTTACGAGCCGTGACGACAAGGAAATCAAAGCCTGTGTGGAAATGTTGGTGAATACGGATGCCGGTACGGGATTCATGCACGAGTCTTTCCATAAGAACGACCCGAAGAACTTTACCCGTGCATGGTTTGCCTGGCAAAACACGTTGTTCGGCGAATTGATATTGAAACTGATCAACGAGGGGAAGGTCGGCTTGTTGAACAGTATCAAAACGGATTGACCCGTGAATACGGGATGCCGGATTTATTCGTGAGGGGCTTCGGGGGCCAACTTGCCTCCCTGCCATCCGTACACTTTCGTATGGATTTCGTGGCAGATGTGTTCAAAGTCTTTCTCTTCATCCAAATCGCCGTGCACCATAAGGAGCAGGGGAAGCGGCGAGAGGTCGGCAGCGTAAGGAGGCTGCATATAGGTACGATGTTCCCACAGGCGGAAACCGCAGCGGCGGTAGAAGCCGATGCGCCGTGCGGCAATGTCGGTTGTGGGCGGCTCCACTTCCAGCACGATGGGTTGTCCGGCTTGCCGGATGAAGGCATCGAGGATGCGCCGTCCCAGTCCGCCGCCGCGCAAGTGGGGGCAGGTGGCCAAGTGTTCCCCATAAAGGAACCCGTCCAAGGTCCAATAGTTGAACAGTCCGGCAAACGTCCCGTTTTCCACAACGACTTGAGGGTGGAAAAGTGGGTTGTGGTCGGTGTATTGGCGTTGCCGCTCCAGTGGACGGCGTTCTTCGGGCGGGAAAGCGTCCGTCATGAGCCGTTCGGCTTCAGCATAATACGGGGCTGTCGTTTTTACAGGTATGAGTTCCATTTCTGTTTGTTTTTTGGGATTAATCCTGCAAAAATACAAAGTTCGTTTTGCTTTGTCCATTAAAAAATGTAATTTTGTTGTAAAACGTAAGGAAAAAGAAGAAATGACAGGACTTTTATGGCTTTTCACCGGTTTGGTTTGTGGTGCCGGTGTTGTTTTTTTGTGGACGAAGGCGCGTGTGTCTTCCTTGCAGACCCTGCTGCAGGCCCGTGAGGAAGAGATGGAAAAACGTCGTCTCGACATGGAAGAACTGGCAGGACGGCAGTCGCAGGATTTCAAGGAGCGCGAGGGGCGCATGGAGAACCGTTTGGCCGAGTTGCAAGAGCGGTGCGAGACGCTGAATCGCGAGAACAAAGGTCTGGCTGCCGACAAGCAGACGGTGGAAAAGGAATTGGTGTTGGTGCGCGAACAGATGGTGCGCGAGGCCGAAGAGCGAAACCGCCGTTTCAAGGAACAGATGGACCTCATGCAGGAGCAGTTGCAGAATGCCACCCGTGAGATTCTGGGACAGCGTACCCGTGAGCTTTCGCAGCAGAACACGGTGCAGATGACGGCTATCATAGACCCGCTGAAAGAGACCATCCGGGAAATGCGTACGGCCATGGACAGCAGCCGCGACACGCATAATAAGAATACGGCTTCGCTGGAGAAAGCCATCGAGGAAGTGATGAGGCGTACGCGTGAAATCGGGGCTGAGGCCGACAAGCTGGCTTCGGCGTTGCGCAACGAGAACAAGGTGCAGGGGAATTGGGGCGAGTTGATTCTGGACGAATTGCTCGAAAGCCAAGGGCTGAAAGAAGGCATACATTACGAGAAGCAGGTGACCCTGCGCGACCGCACCGGCAAGGCCATCTTGAACGAAGAGTCCGGGAAGCGGATGATTCCCGACACCATCCTGCATTACCCCGACGGGAAAGATGCGGTAATCGACTCCAAGGTGTCGCTTACGGCTTTCGTGGACTACCAGAACGCCGAGACCGATGAGGCGCGTGCCGAAGCCCTGCAGCGGCATGTCCGTAGCGTGCGGCAGCATGTGGCCGAATTGGCCCGCAAGGATTACAGCGCGTACATCAAGTTGCCGCGTCAGGCTTTGAATTACGTCATCATGTTCGTGCCCAACGAAGGGGCGCTCCAGTTGGCGTTGGCCGAAGCACCGGAGTTGTGGCGTGAGGCTTTTTCCAAAGGGGTGTTCATCACCGGCGAGCAGAACCTCACGGCGGCACTCCGCATCATCCAGATTGCGTGGACCCAAATGCAACAGGCGCAGAACCAGGAGGCCATCTATGATACGGCCCGGATGTTGCTCGACCGCGTGGCCGACTTTATCGGCCATTTCGAGACGGTGGGACAGAAGTTGCAAGATGCTTCGTCCTCCTTTGCCAAGGCCGCCGACAAGCTGAAGGACGGGCGGTTAAGCGTGGTGGGGGCGGCCAACAAGCTTATCAAGTTGGGCGCCAAGGCCAGTGCCAAGAAGGTGATTCCCGAAGAGAACGAACCGTTGCGCGGAGTGGAAGGGACGGCGGAAGCGCCTGCCGGGCTCCAAGGGTAAACGTGCCTGTAACTTTCATGAATGGACGATATTTCGTGGTTTTGCTGTCTTTTTGACAGTAAAACCACGTTTTTTGATTAAGGCATGCCCTGAAAACCGGCAGGTTTTAGAGTAGTCGCAAGGTGCTTTTGGGTACATTTTTTAGCATTTCAGGCTTGTTTTTTTACTATGTTGGGGATTTTTAAGAATCAGTCTCAGCCGAATGGTTTTTCGTTCGGCTGAGAAAACATTTTTTTTCTCCGCACGTTGTTGAGGGAATGTCCACACATGGCGACGGAAAGCACCTGAAAACGGGATAAGGAAATGCTTTTCAGGCGTGGTTTTATTCTATTTGGAGTGTTTTGGTTTGTAAAAGCCGGATGTCAAAATGGCATGTCCGTCCCCTCGGTTTTTTTCCTTTGTCCCGCCCTTCTGCGTTCCAATTTGTTTTCCTGCGTGCAGGATGTCACGGGAAATCCCCAAGGGCTGTCAGATTGTCTTTCCGTCTCCCTGCGAGACTCGCGTATTTCCGGGTACTTCCGTGAGGGGGCGGAAATACGCGAGTCTCGTGGAGGTCGGTTTTACTTTTTGTCAATGTCAGGATGCTCTTTGGTTGATGGTGGTCAAGGCAAACTTGTCGGGAGAAACTTTAATCATTTCAAATCCTCCACTTTTCAACAAGTCGTTGACTTCATATTTGAGGTTGCTGATTCTCCGTTTGGAAGCTGGCGTGCCGTCAAAGAAATTCTCATTGAATACGGTATTGAGTTCCGTGAATGAGATTTCGTGCGTGGGCTGTTTCATCAGGTAGTCCAACAGGGACACCACTTGGCAGCGGCTTGGGTAGGCTATGCCGTCTATGATGATTTCGTTGGTATAGATGTTCACTTGTATCTTGTGGAGTTCGCATTCCGACGTGTCTGCCATCAAATCGACCAATTCCGGATGGCGTTTTTGTTGTTGGCGGAAGTACCATACCATCATGGCTGTCATCAGGCATAAACATACGAAAGCAATGCCCATCCAGTAATAGGCGTGGAATATCATGTTTTGCGTGTGCCTTATGGCCAATAAGGGTAGGGTGCCATCGTCGCAGTAGGTTTCCCATTCCATACAGTGGTGTAGGCTGATGCATGCCCCTATGATTGCAGTCAGGATTAAGATGGCAGCCGATGATGCGATTAAGTTAATTTTGTGTTTCATGTTTTTATTATTTTTATCCGGTTAAGTTCTACAAAATTAAAAGAAACGTCTGGAAAAAACAAAAGAAAGAAGATGTTTTTTTGGCGTTGACATTTTCTGATAATATTTGATACTGGATTTGATAATATTTGATAGCGAAAAGTTGCTTGTGTCGTTTTTGTTATTTTACTTTGTAATGCTCAGTCGTTTAAATAAAATGCAGGACTATGAAATATGTGTTTTTAGTATGGGTGCTGATGTGTGGATTGGGGGGGCCGCTCCCCATGCACGGGCAGGGAACGGCAGGTTTTGAAGGCACGGATTCGCTATACCGCAAAGTGGAGGGCTTCGGTGTCGGGCTGCCGCAGGAAAAAGTGTATCTCCATTTGGACAACACTTGTTATTTCCTCGGCGACACCCTTTGGTATAAAGGATACGTCATGCGTTCCGACCGGGGCACGTTGACCGACCTGAGCAAGATTCTCTACGTGGAGCTTCTCACGCCGGACGGGTATTCCGTGGAACGGCAGCAATTGGAGATGGAGGACGGCACAGCCCACGGCATGTTCGTGCTCAAGGACACGCTTTATGCCGGATACTACGAATTGCGGGCCTACACGCGTTGGATGCTCAACTTCGGGCAGTGCGAATATCCCCATGTGCGTATTTCGGAGGATTTGTTCTACAGCAAGAAGATGGCCAAGGAGTTTTTCCGCGACTATGAGAAACTTTATTCCCGGGTGTTTCCCGTGTATGACAAACCCGAGGAAGCTGGGGATTTTGTGAAAGACATGACGTTGCGCCCCATGCGCCGTTACTATAAGACACCGAAGAAAAAGAAACCCAAAGTGGACTTGCGCTTCTATCCCGAAGGGGGTAATCTCGTGGCCGGCACGGCTTGCCGGGTGGCCCTTGAACTGAACGGCGAGGAAGGGCAACACCTTGGCGGCATGGAGCTTTCCGTCCGGGATAAGGATGGAAAGGTGGCGGCTGTTTGCCGGACGGACGAACGCGGCCGGACAACGTTCCGCCTGCCGGACGTGTCGGAGGACGCGGACTACCGTGCTACCTTCACTTACAAGGGGTATGAGTATGAGGAAGAACTTCCCGAAGTGGAGAAAGAAGGTTGTGCCTTGGCTATCACGGTGGGCGACAGCGTGGTGGAGGCCGTGGTGCAGGCTGTCGGTGTGGATAGCCCCGTGGCCGTGCACGTCATGAGTGGCGGAGTGTCCCGTTTCTACCGTCCGTTGCCGGTTTCCCTTCTTTCGTCCGGGGGCGTGGATGCGGCAGACGGAACGGCATCCGGATGCCGTACGTGCCGGATGGCCATCCCGTTGGACAGCCTTCCCACGGGAGTCAACCAACTTACGGTGTTCGATGGCAAGGGGCGCATCTACGCCGACCGGCTCTTTTTCGTCAACCATCACGACTACGGTGCCCCGGGGTTGGCCGTTTCCGGTGTCCGCCAGTCTTACGAACCTTTCGATTCCATCACCTTGCATCTGCAATTAGCCGACCCGGCGGATTCCCTGTCCAGCCTTTCCCTTGCCGTCCGCGACCGGGAAACGGAAGAGGATACGTACGACAACGGCACGATACTCACCGAAATGCTCCTTGCCAATGAGATCAAAGGGTTTGTGGAAAATCCCGGTTATTATTTCGAATCCGATGACAGCCTCCGCCGTCAGGCCCTCGACCGGCTCATGATGGTGCAGGGGTGGCGGCGTTACAAATGGCGCGAGATGGCGGACGTGGAGCGGTTCGCGCCCGCTTGGTTGCCCGAGAAGTTCCAGACCATCGGGGGATGTGTCAACCGCTCGGAAAGGCAGAACATAGATTTCAAAAAGATCAGCAACTTGAAAAAGGAGGTGAACGTCTGGGCCATGTTCACGCAGGGACCGGAGACTTTTGAATTGAAGCAGCAGACGAAAGACGGTTCGTTCTATATGGCCATGCCCAAGATTTACGGTGATTGCATGATGTTCCTCAGTGCGGCGAAACTGAAAAAGGGTACAGACTATGTCCGCAAAATGCGCCAGAAAGGCTTCACCGACGAGGAGGCTTGGCCGGACTATTATGTGAAGTTGGACTTGTTCCACCCCCATTTTGCGCATCCCTACAGTTTTTATCAGGACATGTCGCCGCGCGACCTCGAACCGTTTGCCCACGAGGACAGCCTTGTGCGCGGTTCGTTCGAAGGTCGCGTGTTGCCTTCCGTGACGGTACGGACGCGGAGGAACGGGTTGCGCCATTACGACCCGGCGAAACCGGCTGTGGTGATCGACGCGTATGATGCCTACAACATGATGGCCGACTACGGTCTGGCCGATGTGCCTTTCTATTATTTGAGCAGTCCTGCCGTGTCCACGCTCGTTTCGTTCTTGTTCGTGGGCGACATGAACAAATACCGTGATTATTTTCTTCGGACGACCTTCAACGCTTGGCCCAACCGCTTGTGGGACAAGCCAGTCATGCCGAACACGCCTACCTATCCCGTTCCCGATTGGCTGTCGCGTGGGGAATTCGAGAAATTCCGGTCGCTGAGCCTGTTGGAACGGTTCTATATTTATACGGACTATGTGCCCCGTGAAATGGGGAGTTGGAAATACCGGCAGGACAACCAACCGGAAGTCATCGTGGGGATGCAGCTCCGTCCCAACGGGGAATATTTCCCTTCTTGCCGTGACCGCCGTTACCTGTGGCACGGTTATGCCGTCTGCGACGATTTCTACAGCCCCGACTACAGTCGCCGTCCTTTGCCCGGAACGGAAGATTACCGCCGTACGCTCTTATGGAAGCCCGAAGTGAAGTTTGATGCGAAGGGGAGTGCCACGGTCCGCCTTTACAACAACAGCAAGCGGACGGCAGTCAGTGTCGAGGCCGTGGGCGTTACGGACAGTGGGCGGTATATGCAATATAATAATGTGCGGTAAGCGAACGGAGTGGTATGCATATTAAAAAGAGAAAAATATGAGGAGTTCAGCATTCATTAAAATGCAGGCTTTTTTTCTTGCTTGCATGTTGCCGACCTTTTTATTCGGAAAAGGTGAGGTAGTCTACACCCGTTTGCAGTCTCTGTATTCCAATAATGCAGGAGGATGGAATATTGAGAAGGTCGTATTGTCCGATACGGCTACGGTGGTGCATTTTTCCGTAAGTTTCAAACCTTATTCTTGGATACGAATGGCTTCAAGCACTTATTTGAGTGACGAGAAAGCTGTGGAGTATCCCGTAAGAAAGGCTGTAGGATTGACATTGGACGAGAAGTTTTACATGCCTAAAAGCGGGAGGACGGAGTTCCAGTTGGTTTTTGCCCCAATGCCTAAGGACACGAAGATATTCGATATGATAGAGGGGGAAGGACGTGGCATGGCATGTTGGTACGGCTTGCATGATGCCAAGTCGAAAGTGAAGATACCTGTGGCTTCGGAAAAAGTGGATGCCGAGGAAATCGGGGAAAACATGTTCCGGACAGGTAAGGCCGTGGTACGGGGCAAGATAGAAGGCTACAAGCCCGGGTGGGGATATGGTGTCATGGCGGTAACTGACAATACGTTAGGAAGCCGTCCCGAAAACACATTGTCCACACTGATTCGTCCGGATGGTACTTTTTGCATAGAGTGGCCCTTGGAGCATCCCGTGTGGGATGAACTGAAACCGGGATATGGGCCGGATATTCCGGTCTATGTGCGTCCGGGCGACACGCTCAACTTGGTGATAAAAGCGAAAGGGAATGGGATTGAGACAGTAGAATACACCAGTAGCCATCCCAAAGGATGTCATGAGAAATTGCTGAAATGCAAGATGCCGGAAGTCTATGCCGAATGGGAGCGTAAGGGAGAGATTTGGAAGACGCTTACCGATGAGGAGTTTTGGATCATGACGGAGAAGACGTTGGAAACGGGAAATCGGCTTTGTGATTATTTCGTGTGGAAATACGGACTGTCTCCATGGGAGGCGCACCTCCTGAAAGCCCGGCAACAGGTGGCGGTGGTCATCAACCAAACCGTATTGGCCAACTGGATGCTGTCGAGCAGATTTGGTAATTTCCCGCCTAACGAGGAACTGCGGAAGGATTTTTACGAAGGCAATGATTATTCCTTATACAAAGTATTGAATGAGATGCCCACAGATGACCCGTCTCTGTCCATTATTTCTTATTTTAGTGCATCGGTATCACGGATGAAAGACATGAAGCCCATGACGGATGCATGGTCTTTGGCTTTCATGGGAGACGTGAATCGGTCGAATGCACAGGATGAGTTGTTGATGGATAGTTTGCAAGTGGAGGCTTTGCGGGGTATCATGGGGTTTAAGGAGATTCCTTATTTGGTTCAGGCTTATCTCGTTAATAAAGTCTGTGACTTGCCTGATTTCCTGACTCCCGAAGGGCGGAAAGAAGTAGTGGAGCATAGGGCAGCTTGCCTCACGAATTCTTATTTGAAACAGAAAATATGGAATTTGGATTCCGTCTATGCCCGGCCGCTTTCGGTTACAACGAAGTTGGAAGGAAAGGCACTTGAGATATTGCAGCCGATTGTGGACAAGTATAAAGGGAAATATGTGCAGTTGGAATGGATGAAACCCGGAAACAGCGGTTTTGATTTCGTGAATAACCGGATGGTCAATTTGATACCCGACTTCCGGAACCATAAAGATTTGCAGTTCGTATTTTTGTTCAGTGCCAATACTTGTACGAAAGAGGAGTTCGAGCAATTTGTGAAAGCGTATTTGCCGGAGGAAGCTTGTTTTTGGTTGGATTTTGAAGAAAGCAGTATTTTGCGCGCGCAACTTCGACTTCCTAATTATATAAAAGATATTACGTTGAACCGAGAAGGGGAGATGTTGTCTACTCCGCTTTACACGGCAAATGAGACACAGTTCCGTCGGAGTTTACGCGGATTGTTGGAAAAAGAAGAAAGATGAATAGGAAACAAATCTTGTGGTTGTTGGCTGCATTGCTGCCGACCACGCTATTAGGAAAAGGTGAAGTGGCCTATACGCGTTTGCAGTCTTTCTATTCCAATGCGGGGATGGTGGGCATAGACAAGGTGGTGCTGTCCGACACGGCCACGGTCATGTATTGCACGGCGAAGGGGAAAATCAATGCCTGGTTTCAATTCGCACCGTCCACGTACCTGAGCGATGAAGAGGACGCACGCTATCCCGTGAAGGGGGCTGTAGGGTTGGCGTTGGGCGAGAAATGCTATATTCCGAAAGCCGGGCTGTTGGAGTTCCGTCTGCTCTTCGAACCGATGCCGAAGGACACGAAGATATTCGACCTGATAGAAGGGACGGACAAGGATATGTTCCGCATCTATGGCATCCACGCAGCCAAGACCAAGGTGAAGATTCCGAAGGCCAAAGAAGTGATGGACGCGGAAGAGACCTCCGAGAAGATGTTCCGAAAGGGAAAGGCCGTGGTGCGCGGCAAGATAGAGGAATATTCACGGGATTGGAATAATGGTATTTTGTTCTTTGATGTCAGTTTTTTGGGACATAGGGAGATTGCCCCTTATCCCATAAATCGCCCTTGCACGGCTTTGAAGCCGGACGGGACATTCTATGCAGAACTTTCTTTGGACCATCCGGTGTGGGCGGAAATGAAGATGGAAGGTGGAAACTTGCCTGTTCCTTTCTATGTCCGTCCCGGGGATACGCTTGACATCACCGTGAAAGGGGTGCGGGAAGGTAATGTGACAGTGGACTATGCCAGTAGCCATCCGAAAGGCTGTTATGAGAACCTGTTGAAACATCAGGACGTGCCGCTCATCTGTTACGGATGGGAACGTTTGTCGGATTATGGACGGAACCTAGACACTGAATATTTCCTGAAGAATGTGGACGAGAGTGTGGCGGAAAACATGCGGCTTTGCGACTATGTGGCATGGAAGTACAAGCTTTCTCCATGGGAGACGCATCTTTTGAAGAACCGTCAAAGGTTTGAATTGACAGACCGTTATTTGTACATGGCCAGCCGGTTGTTTGAAGAAAAGGTAGAACGCCCGAGAAAAGTGCAGGTGCAAAAAGAAGATTATGCAGGTTATGATTATTCAGCCTATAAGGTGTTGAACATCATTTCTTTGGATGATCCGTCGCTTTCTTTCTTGCCTTATAGTTTGGGGTATCCTCCGTCTATCGATATGACATATATGATGGCTTTCCTTGATATGTATGCTTTTTGGGATAATTCTTCTGAAACAGAACCTTTGGACTATGTGAAAGTAGAAACCGAAAAAGACAGTCTTCAAGTGAACCTTTTGCGCGAACTGACCGGCGCAGAGGGGACTCCTTGGGCTGTGCAAGCCTACCTCACACAAAAAATTACAGGTTTGCAAGGGGAATGGAGTGTAGGACAACGCGAAAGGTTGGTGGACTTCTTGTCTTCTTCTTATCTGACTTACCCTTACTTCAAGGAGAAAATAAAGGAATTGAACCGTTTGTCCGGGAACTCGGCCTCATGGGTCTATGAAATACCGGAAGGGGACGGTTGTCGGGAGATGAAGTCTATTTTAAATAGGTATAAAGGCCGGTATGTGCAGGTGGTTTGGCTTTCAGACCCGAATGGGGATTGGAGCTTTTGTTCCAATTCATCCGTGAAGAACATTATGGCAGATTATGAAAGTTTTCCGGACTTGCAAATCATCGCGATAGTCAACGGGGAGGCGTATTCGGATGAAAACAGGTTCGCCCAAATAAGAAAAGAGTTGTCTGCACCAATCGTTCATATAGAAGATGGCGAAAGTTACCTCAAACTACAGGAGTTGTTCCATTTCTACAGCAGTGGCAAGCAGATGACTTTCGACCGCAACGGGTTGGTCTTCAAACAAACGCTCGACATGAAAAACGAAACGATGTTCCGTGACCGATTCCGCCGTATATTGAAGGCGGAAAAAGAGATGCAACGATGGTAATGGAGAGAAGCGGCCAACATATCAGGGGAAGTGTTCCCGAAGGAAAGCAGGTGGCAGACGGGGCAGGCGTTTACTTTTACTTGTTCCTGTGCCTGTTTGCCGCCTGTTTCTTTCCACCGGTAAGGGGCTTTTCGGAGGAATGGCTAAGGCCGAAATGGGTCTTGGCCGAAGCCGTAGGGCTGTTGGTGCTTTTGACATTCGGGATACAGGTGTTTGTGGCCTGCAGGCATCGAGGTTCCGGACGGCGGGCTTTTGGGTGGTGGGGGCGCGTGGAAGACGCGTTTTGCGAAGCCTTAGTGGGCGTGGCTTTCTTGGAGGCCGTGTATGCGATAGTCCGGATGTTCCGGGGAGGACAAGAAGGGATGGCGGCATCCGGCACGTTCGACAATCCTGCCGGGTTGGCTTTCTGCCTTTGTGCCGCTTTGCCGTTCCATGCCTGTTTGTGGCGAAGGTGCCTGGGAAGGCTTTGGTTCCGTTCTGCCCTTGCCGTATGTGCTTTGGTCATCTTGACAGCCATATTATGCACGGGTTCCCGTACCGGATGGATATGTTTGGCATTGTATGCAGCCTTGTGGTTGCAAAAACAGTGGCAAGGTCATCGTATGATGAAACTGACGATTTTGGTGGTGTTGGCTGTTGGTCTGGCCTGGGGCATTTCGGTGGTCAAGACGGATTCCACCAACGGACGCCGTTTCATATTGGAACGTTCATGGGAACTGGTGCAGGCACGGCCTTTTGCCGGATATGGCCCCGGCGGTTTCCTGCGGGAGTATATGCCCCGGCAAGCCGACTACTTCAAGGCGCATGCCGATAGCGGACATGCGTGGTTGGCCAGTGAGGTGTACCATCCGTTGAACGAGTTCGTATGGGTATGGATTGAGTTCGGTTTGCCGGGCGTATTATTGTCATTGGGGGCTTTGGCTTGGCTTTTGTCCGGATTGTTCCGGAGGCGCGACATCTTTTCCCGCATGTTGGCTGTTTCTTTGTGTGCATGCGTCGTTTTTGCCCTGTTTTCCTATCCGTTGAAATATCCGTTGGCTTCGGTGATAGGGATAGCGGCCGTGGGACGTATGTGTAGCGGTATGCTTGGACGGGGCAGGATGAATGGGAAATGTTGGCGTTGGGTTGGCATGGCCGGAATTGTGGTAGCGGTCGTGGCGTTGATAAAGGTGTCCGTTGCCTATTCTTATGAATATGAATGGAGCCGGGTGGCTCGTCAAGCCTTGCGCGGGCATTCGCGTGAAATGATGCCCCGGTATGCGGAATTGTACGGGCATTACCACCATGACGCTTCTTTCCTGTATAATTATGCCGCCGAACAGTTTTATGCCGGGCGTTATGAGGAGGCGTTGTCGACGGCAAGGGAATGCCGGGCGTTATGGCCCTCGTATAACTTGTCCCTCCTGACCGGGGACATTTGCCGGGCGGCCGGGAAGTATGGAGAAGCCGTGCGACATTATGAACAGGCCCATTGGATGTGCCCCGTCAGGTTTGCGCCTTTGGAGGGACTGTATTACGCATACAAGTCCGGAAGACAACCGGATAAGGCGGATTCGGTGGCAGACGTGGTAGCCCGGAAAAGGATAAAGGTGGATTCTCCGGACGTGGAACGGATTAAAAAGGAAATATTGGAGGATGTGCGGCACGGTGAAAAGACGGTGCCGCGAGACGGAATGATGAAAAAGCTATGAAACTAATGAAGATAAGAAAACCGGTTGTTGGGAAGATGGCGGTTACGGCAGTCATCGTGATAGTTGCGGTTGGGGTTTACGCCGTCTGGGGTTCGAGGCGTTCGGAAAGGGTACATGTCCGCGAAATGGCTTTGGCTGAAAATCCCGGTTTGAAGGGGATATTGGAATTATATCAGGAAGATTCGTTGAAATACGAGGCGGCTTTGTTCCTGATAGACAATATGGCATATTACCAAGGGGCTGACAGTGGGGAGTTGGAGTCCATGTACAAGGCATACGATATATTCAGCACGGGACGTTACACGTACCGGCAGGCGTTGGATTCGGCGGAAAGGTTGTGCGGAAAGCCCAAAAATGTGCAGCAGATACGATGGAAAGCGGACGTGGACATGGGACCCGGCTTTTTGGTTTCCAATATAGAATGGGCCTTCAAGGTATGGAGGGAACAGCCGTGGGGCAAAAACGTTTCGTTCGAGCAATTCTGTGAGTATATACTGCCTTACCGCATAGGAAACGAGGAATTGGTTCCGTGGCGGGAAAAATTGTATTACCAGTTCATGCCTATTATCGAGAAGTATAAGAATGACCCTCAAATAGAGAACCCCACATTTGCCGCCCACATTGTTTTGGACAGCCTGCTCCGGGCACCTTTCCATTTCACGGGCGAAATGGCGACGAGCGTGCGTATTGGCCCGAGGATAGCGGACTGGAGGGGCGGAAGTTGTCTGGACTTGTGCGACATGTTGGTATACATTTACAGGGCGTTGGGAATCCCTTGCGGCATAGAGGAACTTCCGATGCGTGGTAACAACAACGCGCCCCATTACTGGAACTTCTTGGTAGACCAACATGGACAGACTTGGTATTTTTCCATGTTTTATTGGTGGCACCGTTTGCTGAAAGCCGAAGTCTATGACGATGTGTATGGAAAAGTGTTCAGGCAACGGTTCAGCCTGAACCGTGCCATGACGGATTCGTTGCAGTTGCCGTTGGACAGTGTGCATCCTGTATTCCGCTATCCATTCTTCGAGGATGTCACCCGTCTGTATGCCACGGACAAGGCTTTTACTTTATCCGTTGGGAAACGGCATCTCGTCCGGCACGTGAAAAGGGGTGAGGTCGTTTACATTTGCATGTCCGACCGCTATGCTTGGAAACCTGTGGGATGGACAAGGTATGACGGCTCCAATGCTGTCTTTAAGGATTGCCACGGAGGTACCATTTACTGTCTGGCGGTTTATGACGCGGCTCATGACAAATTGGATCCGGTGTCTTCACCTTTCAGCGTAGGGAAGGAGAACGGGAAAATGGAGTTTTATGAGGCACGGGAAGAAACGGAAGATGTCGTTCTGCTGAGCAAATTCGGAATGCTTGGGGAGTTCTTTTTGGGACGGATGGTCAATGGGGTGTTTGAGGGCAGCAATTCGCCTTCTTTCAAACAAAAAGACACGTTGCTCCTGATTCGTGAGATTCCGGGCAGGCTTTGTACAATGGTAAAAACAGATTCCTCCAAAGCATACCGTTATGTGAGGTATTACGGTCCGGCAGATGGTTATGGGAATATCTCCGAGGCCGGGTTCTATTCGTCTGCCAATGACACGGTGCCGTTGGCCGGAAAAGTCTTGGGTCCGGAAGACGGTGCGGCAGGCGACCATTCTTATTTCAATGTGTTCGACGGGCATACGGACACATCGTATGATTATCCTTTCGCCGACGGGGGATGGGCCGGACTCGACCTTGGCGAGCGAAAGCATATAGGGAAGATTGTCTATACACCCCGTAATCGGGATAATTTTGTCCGTAAGGGGGATTTGTATGAGCTTTGGGTTTGCCGGGAGGGGAAATGGAGACCGTTTGCCCGGCAAACAGCCACGTCAGACTCTTTACTTTTCAAGGATGTGCCGAAACATGCGCTTTTGTTACTCCGCGACTTGAGTAGGGGAGAAGCGGAACGGTTGTTCGAGTATAAGGATGGCAAACAGGTGTATTGGTAAGCAGGAAGAGGATGAAAACACTCCCTGCCGGCATGTCTTTACCGGCAGGGAGTGACTCTTTCCTTAAGGAAATATTCTTATGAACGTTTGCTGCCGTCGGGATTGTAAACCAGAATGAGGTCCATCGGTTCACGATCCAATTCAATACGGTAATAGATACCTGTGTCCGTTCCGTTGGGATATTCAATGCGGTCCACATCGTCCTCACGAGGATTGAACGTGTAACCTTCTTGTGTGAAGCTGTTGACTACGGCTTCAGGAACTGATGTCCATGCCATATCCTCAAACTCTGTGAACAGCCATTGGTAATTCGTATCTACATGCATGTCCACTTCTGCGTTGTTCAGCCACAGTTGTATTTCGTAGCCTTTTGCAGTGCGGTCCATTTCAATAATATTGGCACCGGGATATTTGGCCGCTACCATTTGGCGTACTTCCTGTGGAATTTGTGCCGAGGGGTCGGAGCCACTTCCCGGGTGTTGGCTTCCGTCCGCATTGTAGTAGAGTATGATGTCTGTAGGTTCACGGTCCAATTCGATACGGTATTGTATGGACGTTTCTGTTCCGTTGGGATATTCAATGCGGTCCACATCGTCTTCACGTGGGTTGAACGTGAATCCGTTTTGCGTAAAGCTGTTGACAACGGCTTCGGGAAGGGATGTCCATGCAATGTCCTCGAATTCCGTATAAAGCCATTGATAGTTGAGGTCGAGGTGCATGTCCACTTCTGCGTTGTTCAGCCACATTTGTATTTCATATCCTCGGTAGGTACGCTCGACTTCCACGATTTGTGCTCCCGGATAACGGCTTTCTACCGTTTGGATGATGTGTGGATCATTCCGGAAGTTGTAGTCATCCTCATCGTCATCTTTACATGCGGTCATAACCGGGGCGAGCAATAAGATGAAAAGCCCCCATTTCCATATATTCTTTCTCATTTTGTTTTGTTTTTTTTAAGGTTTATATTCTTGTGAAAATCTCGTTTTTTCAGTCTATCTCGCGGATATTGAATTTCCGGTCGAATTTGAGGTCTACGTCGTTGGTAAGTTCCACTTCATACTCACGGCTGTCTTTTTCTATTTTGGTGATTTTTTCCCCGGGAAACATGTCGTTCACTTGTTTCTTGATGGGAGCCGGGATAAAAAAAGCAGGAACTTCAGACCTTTTTCCGTCTACTTCGGTCCAATCGCCTTTGCTGTCGAAGGATATTTCCGTACCGTTGACAAGCTGTACGTCGTAGGTGGCCGATTTGAACCAGTCTTTGTCTATTTTGATATACGAAACTTTAGTATGGGCAAATTGCTGTTTTAGAATCGTACGTGCCGGAACAGGCAAATCGTTTACATTACGGGTGATGACATCATTGTCAGCGCAAGCTGTCGTTACGATGACCATTCCCAAAAGCAATATGGCAAACATCTTTCTCATAACGGTAAGTTCTTTTAATGGTTAGTAATGCTATTGTAACCGCAAAGGAAATACCTGATTCTGGAAAGATTTGGGATTTATACTTCAAGTTCTATGGCTTTGCAATTTTTAACACGAAGTGGTGTCGTCCGTCATGATAATATGTGAGTTTTATATGGTAAAGATTGGCTATGGATTGGGCGATGGACAGTCCCAATCCGGTCGATTCCTTTTGTCCGGCATTACCTTTATAGAAACGTTTGAATATTTGTTGTTTGTCAAGTGCCTGGTTTCCATCGTTGATGATTTCGATTCGGGCAGAATGGATAACGATGTCTACGCGTCCATGGTCCGGGCTATGTATGATGGCATTTTTGATGAGGTTAGTCAATAAAGTATGAGCCAGTGATTCGTTCATACGGATGCGGCAGGTTTCCGTGTCCGACAGATGATAGTCCAATTCTTTTTCTTCGTACAAGTCAGACAAGAGTCCTATAATATGCCGGGCATGCCGGTTCATGTCTACTTCTGCAACTTCCTCGAATTGCCGGTTTTGGATACGTGAAAGCAGGAGCAGGGATTTATTGAGCTGTATGGCACGGTGCAGGCTGCGGAACATATCGTCGATGGTTTTCAGTTCCTCTTCATCGAGATTCTCATGTTCGGCCAATAACTCCAACTTACCGTTGATGACAGCCAACGGGGTTTGCAGTTCGTGGGAGGCGTTTTCGATGAATTCCTTCTGTTCACGGTATGCTTTTTCTGCTCGTTCGTGCATTTCAAGGGCAGCACGGTTCAGGGTACGGAACTCCCGGATACGGCAATCCGGATTCAAATAAGGTGCCGGGCGTCCGGGTGATACGTTTTCAAGCCATTCCAACAGGCGGTCGAGCGGACGGAACACGGACTTCAGGATAAGGCGTGTGCTGAAGATGATACAACAAAGCAATGCGATGTAGAGTGCGACAAGGTATTTGAATATGGCCGTTATCAGGTCATCCCTTTCCAAAGTAGAAAGCCGAAGTTCCAATTCATAATATTTCAGGTCGGTAGCCATGAAACAGGACTTCATGATACGTACGGGTTCATATTCATCTTCAGTCTCGATATATACCGTACCGTCATAGTACCGGTCGCGATAGTGCTCGACTTCTTCCGTGGCGAGTGGACGGATGCTGTAGCTGTGTATGATTTTATCCTCGGTATCTAAAAGAGTAGAATCCGCCAGAATTTTCCCCACAATAATATCCCGGTAATTCGCCAGGGCATCGTCGGTCTCGTCCATTACTTCGTCGATGACGGTGTAATAGAAAAAGGTTCCCCATCCGCCTAATAACAAAAAAAGGAGGAAAGAGAGATTAAAGTGGGTATAACGCAATAACTTCATGGGCGGACTGGAAGATTTACGGCATATCGAATGCCAGTTTATAACCGAAGCCGTAGACGGCTTTTATTTCAGCTTGTGCGCCTGCGGCTTTCATTTTCTTTCGCAGGTTCTTCACTTGGGAGTAAATGAAATCAAGGCTGTCCGCCTGGTCAATGTGGTCGCCCCATACGGATTCTGCCAATGCCATGCGATTGATGAGGCGGTTGGGATTGCTGATGAAATAATACAGCAGGTCGAACTCCTTGCGGTTGAGGTTCAGCTCGTTCCCATCTACGGTTGCTTTACGGGTGTCGGGCACTAAAGTCAGGTTGCCCAGTACGATACTGGTGTCTCCTCCGGCCTTTTTCCTGCGCAGCAGGGATTTCACCCGTGCATTAAGTTCAGCCAGATGGAACGGTTTGGCCAGATAATCGTCGGCACCGAGGTCAAGCCCTTCCACCTTGTCCTCAATGGAGTCTTTGGCCGAGATGATGATGACACTTTCCTGTTTGCGCGTCCGTTTAAGGTGGGCCAAAATGGACAACCCGCTTCCGCCGGGCAGCATGATGTCCAATAAGACACAGTCATAATCGTAATCGTTCACTTTTTCCATGGCAGAAGCATAATCTTCCGCACACTCCACGATGAATTTTTCACGTGTGAGGTATTCCCTGACGGTATTCCGCAACTCCTCTTCGTCTTCAATTAGCAGGATCTTCATGGTCGTTCCGTATCGGATGGATTGTTGATAGGTAATACGTCTTTCTTCCGGTAACCTGTGCTGTTGAGGATAGCCACTAAATCACCATTTTCCTGGCAGATTCTTACCTCTATATAAGGAATGCGTGGGTGATGGTGTATCTCTCGTGCTTCGGCGTAAAGCCATCCGGAGGATACGGCTTTCAAGAATGTGATATTGGCGCTTAAGGACAAGGTTACCTGTGCGTAACTGTTGGCTACTGCGGCAAAAGCAAGGTCGGCCAACGTGAAAAGGGCACCTCCCTGACAGACTCCGGCTGCGTTGAGATGCGCCGGAGTGACTTCCATCCGGGCTTTGGCATATCCCGGACGGATGTCGAGTATTTCGACACCAGCCGCCCGGGCGAACCGGTCGTTTTGTAATAATTCAGATAAAGTCATACTATAGTTGGATAAAAATGTCAGGCGAAAGTCTTTCGTATTTCTTCCCAGTGTTCACAAAGCGACATCATGGACGGGAACAACAAATCGGCTCCGGCATCGAGCAGTACTTTGTCGGGCAACGGGCCTGTGTTGACCGCAATGGTGAAGATGCCGGCGGCAACTCCGGCTTGTACACCCAAGGGGGCGTTTTCCACCACAAGGCCTTCCCACGGTTGTATACCGGCTTTTTCCAACCCCATGAGATAAGGTTCAGGGTTGGGCTTGCCGTATTTTACATCAAAGCTGGTCACCATCAGTTCTCGCCGGAAAATGTCTGGGAAATTATGGTTCAGCCGGTCGATAAGGCTGATTTGTCCGGAACCGGTGACGACCATCGGAGTGAAACCGCCGGCTTTTACCTTTTTCAGTAGCTCGTAAGCGCCCGGCATTTGCGGGGCTTCCGGGCAACGGCTGAACACGTCGGACTTGGCTTTGTAGATGGTCTGTTTTTCCTCTTCTGTGGCTTTACGTCCCCAACAGCGTTGTGCCAGCAGGTCGATGGTACCGCCTCCTGTACGCCCTTCGTGCATGTACGCCTCTTCGGGTGTGATATGAAGCCCGAACTGCGTCATGGCGTGGCTCCAGGAATACGCATGGTTGGGCATGGAGTCGAAGAGGACCCCGTCCATATCAAAGAGCACGGCTTTAAGGCTCGTCGCCCCAAAGCCGTGCTTCATTAAATATTTGTCTTTTTCAGTTTCAAACATGGGCTTATTTGTTTAAGCGTGCACGGATGGCTTCACTTTCTTTTTCGTAACCCGGTTTGTTCAGCAGGGCGAACATGTTCTTTTTATAGGCTTCCACGCCCGGTTGGTTGAAGGTATTTACGCCCAAAAGGTTGCCGCTGATACCACAAGCTTTCTCGAAGAAATAGATGATTTGTCCCAAGTAGTATTCGTTCAGCACGGGGACACTCAGGCGCATGTTGGGCACACCGCCGTCCACGTGAGCCAGTTGCGTACCCAGTTCGGCCATTTTGTTCACTTCGTCCACACGCTTTCCGGCCAGGAAGTTCAGGCCGTCCAGATTTTCGTCGTCCGAAGGGAAGAGCACCTTGTGGTTGGGCTGTTCGATGCTGATGACGGTCTCGAAGATGGTGCGTTCACCGTCCTGAATCCACTGTCCCATGGAATGAAGGTCGGTAGTAAAGTCCACGGCAGCCGGGAAAATGCCTTTTTGGTCCTTGCCTTCCGATTCTCCGTATAATTGTTTCCACCATTCGTTCAGGTAGTGCAACTTAGGTTGGTAGTTTACCAAGATTTCGATTTTCTTGCCTTCTGCATACAAAGCGTTGCGGCAGGCTGCATATACGGCCGAGGGGTTTTCCATGAAAGGTACGTCCGCGGCAGTAGCTTTTTCCATGTCGGCGGCACCGGCCACGAGTTGTGCGATGTCGAAACCAGCCACGGCGATAGGCAACAAGCCTACGGGAGTGAGTACGGAGAAACGTCCGCCCACATTGTCGGGGATGATAAAGCTCTTGTATCCTTCCTTGTCAGCCGTGGTACGGGCGGCACCTTTCTTGGCATCGGTTACGGCCACGATGACTTTGCGGGCCATGTCCTTGCCGCGTTGGTCTTCGCATTGCTTCTTCAGCAGGCGGAAAGCCAAAGCCGTTTCGGTGGTCGTGCCGCTCTTGGAAATATTGATGACACCGAATTTCTTGTCGGCTAAGTAGGCGCACATCTCGGCCAGATAGTCTTCGCCGATATTGTTTCCGGCAAACAGGATGACCGGGTTCTTCTTATCGTTCAGCAACCACTGGAAACTGTTGCTCAAAGCCTCGATGACAGTGCGTGCGCCGAGGTAGCTTCCGCCGATGCCGGCTACTACGACCACTTCGCAATTCTCGCGAAGTACCTGTGCCGTAGCATTCAGTTCGCCAATGAAGTCAGAGGTGATGGATGACGGCAAGTGCAGCCAACCTAAGAAATCGTTACCCGGGCAAGTGCCGTTTTCCAAAGCTTCCTGTGCGGCTTTCACCTTCGGCTCGTAAGCCGCGATGGCATCAGCGTTCAGAAACTGTGATGCTTTTGTGATGTCTAATTGAATATTCTTCATCTTTTTACGCTATTAAAAAACAATAATGAGTTATCGGAATGAATCGGTGAGCAGTTTTATCTCGATGCTCGGCGAGATACGTTCGTAAAGGATGTTATATACGGCATCCAGAATCGGCATGTTGACATGGAGGCATTTGTTGATGTCCTTCATGCATTTGGTGCCGTAATATCCTTCGGCTATCATTTCCATTTCTATTTGCGCGCTTTTCACACTGTAACCCTTGCCTATCATGGAGCCGAACACCCGGTTGCGGCTGAAGTTGGAATATCCCGTGACGAGGAGGTCGCCCAGATAGACCGAATCGATGATATTCCGTTCGATGGGGTGTACTACCGTGAGGAAGCGGTTCATCTCCTGTGCCGCGTTGGACATGATGACAGACTGGAAGTTGTCTCCATACTTCAGGCCGTTGCAGATGCCTGCTGCAATGGCGTAGACGTTTTTCAACACCGAAGCGTATTCGATGCCGATGACGTCGTCGCTGGTTTTGGTCTTGACGTATTCGCTGCTGATCATGTCGGCAAAGTTTTGCGCCTTTTCCAAGTCGGCGCATCCTACGGTCAGATAAGTAAGCCGTCCCAGAGCCACTTCTTCCGCATGGCTCGGCCCTCCCAAAACAGCCAGATTCTCGTCGGGCACGTTATACACCTGATGAAAATATTCCGAACAGACCAAGTTCTCGTCGGGCACGATACCCTTGATGGCTGTGACGACAAACTTGTCGCGTAGGCGAGTCTTGAGTTTTTTCAGGTGGCTTTTTAAATAAGGTGAAGGAGTAACGAATATCAGAGTGTCCGCTTCTTCCACTATTTTATTGATGTCGGCAGAGAAGTGGATACGGTTTACGTCAAAATGCACGCTGGTCAGGTAAGCCGGATTGTGCCCCAGGCGGCGGAATTCCTCGATGCGGTCTTCCCGTCGCATGTACCAATGGATGGAATCGTTTCGCTCCAACATCATCTTGGCGATGGCGGTAGCCCAACTACCGCCCCCCATGATGGCTATGGTTCCACAATTTCCCATATTTTCCGGTTGTTATATTTTAGCAATCCATTCGGCCACGTCGTTGACAGATGGCTTTTCGATGTCGAGTTTGTATTTCTTGATGACCTCTCCCACTTGTTGCTGTAGCTTTTGCGGATTGACATCCTTCATGTCGCTTACCAGGTTATATCCGGCTTTTTGCAGCACGGGCACGAGTGCCTCGGGCACGCCGATGGCAGCGTATTTGTCGGCACTGTCCTTGGGTACTTTCTTTTCAGGGCGCATTTGCGGGAAGAAGAGAACCTCTTGAATCGTGGTCTGGCCCGTCATGAGCATGACCAGACGGTCGATGCCGATACCGATGCCGCTAGTGGGGGGCATGCCATATTGCAAGGCACGCAGGAAATCCTGATCGATGAACATCGCTTCGTCGTCGCCCTTCTCGCTCAGGCGCATCTGTTCGATGAAACGCTCTTCCTGATCTATCGGGTCGTTCAATTCCGAATAAGCGTTAGCCAATTCCTTACCGTTGACCATCAACTCGAAACGTTCGGTCAACGCCGGATTGCTACGATGTTTCTTGGTGAGCGGCGACATTTCCACCGGATAGTCGGTGATGAAAGTCGGTTGGATGTAAGTACCCTCACAGAACTCGCCGAAAATCTCGTCGATAAGTTTGCCTTTACCCATTGTGTCGTCGATTTCCAGGTTCAGGGTCTTGCATATCTCGCGGATTTCCTCTTCGCTCTTCCCGTTCAGGTCATATCCTGTCTTTTCTTTGATGGCCTCTAAGATGGGCAAACGACGGTAAGGAGCTTTGAAGCTGATGGTCTTTCCGTCCACCACGCTCTCCGTGCCCCCGTTCACGGCGATGCAGATGCGCTCGAGCAACTTTTCGGTAAACGCCATCATCCAGTTGTAATCCTTATATTGTACATAAAGTTCCATGCAAGTGAACTCCGGATTGTGGCTCTTGTCCATACCCTCGTTGCGGAAGTTCTTCCCGATTTCGTACACGCCTTCGAAACCGCCTACGATGAGGCGTTTCAGGTAAAGTTCCGTGGCGATACGAAGATACAGGTCGATGTCGAGCGAGTTGTGGTGGGTAATGAACGGGCGCGCACTGGCTCCTCCCGGGATGGATTGCAGGATAGGTGTCTCCACCTCCGTGTAGCCTGCTTCGTCCAGGGCGGCACGCAACGTTTTCAGGATGGCCGAACGCTTCAGGAATGTTTCCTTCACGCCGCTGTTGACAATCAAGTCCACGTAACGTTGGCGGTAGCGCAGTTCCGGGTCGTCGAAAGAGTCATATACCTCGCCGTCTTTCATCTTGACGATGGGGAGTGGCCTAAGACTCTTGGCCAAAACCGTCAGTTCTTGCGTGTGCACGCTGATTTCTCCTGTTTGAGTCTTGAAAACAAAGCCTTTGATACCGACGAAATCTCCCAAATCAAGTAATTTCTTGAAAACGGTATTGTATAAATCCTTGTTTTCTCCGGGACAAATATCATCGCGGGTGACGTACACCTGAATGCGCCCTTTGGAGTCCTGCAATTCGAGGAAAGAGGCTTTGCCCATGATGCGTCGGCTCATGATACGGCCCGCGATGCACACTTGGCGTTTCTCTTCCGCAGCATCATTGTATTCGGCTTTGATGTCGGTCGAGAAAGCATCTGTCGGGTATTCGTCAGCCGGATAAGGGTCGATGCCCAAGGCACGGAGTTCGTTCAGGTTGTTCCTTCTTACGATTTCTTGTTCACTTAACTCTAAAACATTCATTTTTATTCTGATTTCGATATTTGGGACAAAATTACAAAAGTTTTTTGAGTACCCCAATGATTTACCCGTTTATTAATATGGGGCTTAAGTTTCCGGAAGCATGCTTTATACTTCCTTTTTTAGAAAGTCAGACTTGCATTGTTAAATTTGTGTTAAATATCCGGGGGGGGGTAATTTTATTAAGTATAAAAACGCTAACTTTCGCAAACAAATAAGTAGAGTGATAACTTTTAAAAAAATGGAACTATGGGAACAAATGTTTGGAAAGGAGTTTTGGCCTTATGTGTAGTTGCCGTTACGATGGCATCATGTGATTTTGTGAATAAAATGAAAGAGAATGCCACCACTACGCCGTCGGACACGATTATCGGAGCCAATGTCGGCGAGTTGGACGGGAAGATAGATGAATTGTTGGAATTGGCCAAGGCAAAAAAGGAAACGGCAGAGTTTGCCGAGATTTATACCTATTTGAATTACAAGCCGGGCAATCCTTCTACGAGTGTGACGATACAAATCGTGACGCCGGAAGATAAGAACAAGATGGCGGAATATAGTTGGTACGACAATAAGGATGTCCGTAACAAACTGGATAAACAGGACATGGTGATTTCGGATCATGACGATAATGTGATTGACACTTATGACGGCTTCAAGGATATGCTTTTCACCTACAATGACGTGTCCAAACTGGTGGAGAACTTGCCGGTGTTCTGTAAAGAGGCTTTGGAGGCGTCCGGATATGGGGAAGAGGGCTATGTGCGAAGCTACCAGATAGAAAAAGGTGATGCTTTTATTACGGTGGGGCATAAGTCTTCCAATATGTTGACCAAATCTTATCATATTGCGGAGGACGGTGAACATATTATAAAGGAATAAAGAGAAAGTTTGATTTTTGGTGTTTTGCTGCCATTTTCCATCCTGTGAGGTGTTGCTACACCGTTTTTTAGGATTGGGATATGGCAGCGTTTTTTGAGGGTGGATTTGCAGATGGACAATCACAAGGCTTTTGATCCTGATATGGGTTCGAGTCTGTCTTCTCGGTTGGTATCAGGCAGTGGCGGGGAAAGAAGCTTCGAAAATATGGATAGGGATGTGTTGGCAGGTGCTGCCGAGCCCGGAAAAGGCTTTTTTCTATCTTTTTTCATTCCTCGTAGGGATTTTTGGGCTATTCCGTTGCTTTTGGGGTGCAACATACTGGTGTTTTTCGTGATGTGTTTGACCGGCGTGGGGGTGTTGGAGCCGGATAATATCAGTTTGTTGCATTGGGGAGCCAATTTTGGCCCGTTGACTTTAACAGGTGATTATTGGCGTGTATGGACTTGCAATTTTGTACATTCCGGCCTTATACATTTGATAATGAATGTATATGCCCTTTTGTTCGTAGGCTTGTTTTTGGAACCTATGTTGGGCTCTCTCAGGGTCGTCATGGTCTATTCTCTTGCTGGGCTTTATTCTTCGGTGGCCGGTTTGTTTTGCCATGCAGACTGGATTAGTGTAGGGGCTTCCGGAGCAATTTTCGGCCTGTATGGTGCTTTGTTTGCCCGTTTGTTGTTTTATAAAGGCCAATCTTCCTGGCGAAAGATTTTGCTCATTGCCATCGGAGGATTTATTTTGTATAATTTGTTGTATGGGATAGGGGATAATAATGTGGATAACGCTGCGCATACAGGAGGGTTGGTCGCAGGATTCTTGTTGGGGGTGGTATATGGAGTGGCAGATAAGGTGCGTGAAAAGGGCAAACGGATGGTTGTGGCTTGTCTGGCAGAGTTCGTCTTGTTGTCTGAGCTTGTCTGTTGGTTTTCCGCCTTGACACACGGAATGCCTCCCGATTACCAAGACGTGCGCGAAGCTTGGCGGAGTGGGCAGTTGGAAGCCTATGTGGAAAACGGAGAAACGGGTATTCATCCTGAAGAGGATGGTATGGGGCAGAATAGGGAGTATACCGTAGTAGAGGGTTGGACCATGACAGATCAGGATGTCTGGATTCCTTTCAGCGATGAAGCGAGTGGTTTCAGTTTCCGTTATCCGTCCAATTGGCATAGAAAGCCGGATGGATGGTCGGATTTCCGCATCGAAAACGGGTTGAACTGGATGACTATAGAGTATTCGGATGCTACGGCTGATACGGATGCCCAAGGGATGAGGGATGCTTTAGAGCTGAGCGTATGTGACGGTGACGGGCATTTGCTTGTGGGGTGTACTTGCGAAACGGTCGTTCTGAACGGGGTTGAATTTGTGAAAGTCAGTAGCCCTCAACGGATTTCCCTCAAGGATGGAAAATGGATTGAGGCGAGGCGTACCACTTACGGATATTATAAGGATAATCCTTTACGGTGCATGACCATCGTGCAGTGGGCCACGAGTGAACCTTTCCGAGAAGAGATGGATGAAATGGCACAAAGTTTTTTCGTACGGGAACCATAAAGGGCATTTGATTTTTCTTTTTTGTGAATGACGGCTGAAGGTTCACCGTAAAGCGTTGTGCCACAGTGTGGAACGCATTTTTTCGGTGACCCCCTTGTGAAGGCTGTTTGAGTGAAGGGTTCACCTTAATCGTTTGATTATTAGATAGAATGAAGGATGTGAACCCTTTTTTAATGAAAACATAATGAAGGGGGTGGGGAAGGAACATCACCTGCAGGACATCCGTAAAAAGTTCTCAGTAGATTGCTCGAACGTTTGCCGCACACCGGAAAGTCATTTGCCTGACATTTTCGGACTGTTTTCGCATTTCGATGGGACCAAGGCGGCATCGCTGAAGTTTATGAGTTAATTAAAGGTGAATTTTTTGAACGGAATGAAAAAATAATTATCTTTGCCGCAGAATTTCCGGGTTCGTGCGAAGCTTGTCCTGACGGAGTAATTTGTCAGGGATGCTGAAAACGGACGGAAGCCTGCGCCGAACCGCTTATGCGGGGGAAGGGTGGGGACGGAGATTCGCGACATATTAAAGGCGTTTACGTGACGTCTTGTTCTTGACTCTAAGGAATCTGGTAAATTTCAATCACTGTCAGGGATGAGGCAACAGTAGATGTCCTCGGGATGTGTATATATGCGCATCCCTTTTCGATACGGGGCACTGTGTCGTAAAGGGAGAAGTTATATCCATATCGGCGTGGGCTCTGGATGTTGCTCGTTCAACAGTGATGGGCATACCAGAGCCTCTTAGGGTGGGACGAGTAACGACGGTCTCACGCTTTTTTTGTGTCGTCACACAGGACTTCCGTGCCAAGGTGTGATGGATACGTTGATTAATGTAGCCAGTATTCCGGAAGAAAGCGGTAGCCGTCTTCCGAGTGAGGGATTGCCTCCCGTCACAGCCGCCGGTTCGCAAAGATGCGGGACCGGGGTGTCCTTGGAGTATGTCCTGCATCCGACGCACGGTCTTCCGCAAGAATGCCGATGGTATGTTTTGAGAGCTACGTATGGACGTGAACGGGAGGCTGAAGACTTGTTGAAGAAACGGGGCGTTTTGGTGTATGTGCCGAAACGGAAGACATTGAAGATGGTGAAAGGAGAGAAGAAGAAAGTAGAGGAATCCCTCTTGCCCAATCTTGTTTTCGTGTTTACGGACGAGTGCACGGCTCGCCGTTTGGTGTCATTCCCATTGAAATCTGAATCCCGTCGAAAGGACAAGATGCCCGTAAGCCTCCATTTCATGTACGACCATACGTCTTTGAATGAAAACGGGCTGAATGACGTGGTGGTTATACCCCACAAGGAAATGGTCAATTTTATTCGTTTCACCATCGGAGGGAGCGAGTCTATCCGTGCCGTCTCGCCGGCTGATTTCCGGATTAAGAAAGACCAACAAGTCGTGATTACCGAAGGGGATTTCAAGGGCGTAGTGGGGCGAGTGGCCCGTATAGACCGTCAGACGTGTGTCATCGTGGATTTGCAGCCGATATGCTTTCTGGCTTCGGCCTATATTCCTAAGGCTTTTTTGAGGGAACTTCCCGTACAGGATAAATCATGTATATAATAAAAGAGGTAGAAATGTTTGGTTTATTCTTCTTTGGCCGTTATCTTTGTGGAAGAATCATTTAAACAGGTTGTGAAGATGAGGTTTCCCATAGGCATACAGAGTTTTGAAAAACTGATAAAGGCCGGTTATCTATATGTGGATAAAACGGAGCTTATCTATAAGATGGTGGATACCGGTAACTATTATTTTCTGAGCCGTCCGCGACGGTTTGGCAAATCATTGTTGGTTTCCACTATCGAGGCCTATTTCAAAGGGAAAAAGGAGTTGTTTAAAGGGTTAGCCATGGAACGGCTAGAGACGGATTGGACGGAATGTCCGGTGTTTCATCTCGACTTGAACACCGGGAAATACGAAAGTGTCCAATCGCTTTTAGATACGTTGAACGAGGCCTTGACGGCATGGGAGCAAGAGTATGGGGCAGTGGAAGCGGAACGCAACGTGGGCTTGCGCTTCAAGGGAGTTGTGCAGCGTGCTTACGAAAAGACAGGTCACAGGGTCGCGATATTGGTGGACGAGTATGACAAGCCGTTGCTTCAGAACATCGGCAACAACGAACTTCAGGAAGAGTTGCGTGGTATTCTCCGTTTGTTTTATTCCGTGCTCAAGACGCAAGACCGCTATATCAAGTTTGGTTTGCTAACCGGAGTGTCAAAGTTCAGTAAACTCAGTGTGTTCAGCGACTTGAACAATCTGGAAGATATTTCGCTCAACCGCAATTGGGCTTCACTTTGCGGTATCACGGAAGAGGAATTGCACAGCGGGTTGAAACCGGCGGTGGAGGAGATGGCGGAAAGTAACGGACTGACTTATGAAGAAACACTGGACCGATTAAAAGAAATGTACGATGGTTATCATTTCGATCGAGATTCCATAGGGGTGTACAATCCGTTCAGCTTGTTGAATGCGTTGAAGAACAAACAATTCAATGACTATTGGTTTGAAACGGGCACTCCCTCTTTCTTGGTGGAGATGCTGAAACGTACGAATTATGAATTGAACCATTTGGCGCACGAGGAACAAACCTCGGATATGTTGAACAGCATAGATTCCGTACATAGGAATCCGGTTCCTCTGCTTTATCAGAGTGGTTATCTGACCATTAAAGGGTATGACGAACGTTTCAGAATGTATAAGTTAGGCTTTCCGAACCAGGAAGTGGAAAACGGATTTGTGCGTTACCTGTTGCCATATTACGCCCCGAAAGAAAGGGGTGAATCGGAGTTCTTCATCCAAAAGTTCATCCAAGAGGTAGAGCGCGGCGATGCCGAAGCTTTCATGGAACGTTTGCAGACGATGTTTGCCGATAACAGTTACCAGGTAATGGGCAAGATGGAACTCTACTTTCAGAACTGCATGTATGTCATCTTCAAGATGATGGGCTTTTATACCGAAGTGGAGCGCACCACCCATCGCGGCCGTATTGACATCGTCATCAAAACGACGGATTACATTTATGTGATGGAAATCAAACTCGACGGCAGTGCCGACGAGGCTTTGCGACAGATTCATGAGAAAGGCTATGCCGAGCCTTACCGGAAAGATGGCCGGAAGGTGTTCCTCGTAGGTGTGAACTTTTCGTCTGATACCAAAGGGGTGGAAGAGTGGAAGGTTGAGGAATAAAGAACGGAATAAAATCATATTTGAATAACGAGGGATAAAAGAAACTGCTATATAACTCCAGATAGGTCATGGTATGACATAGTGGTTCTGCTGTATTGGCTTCTTTTGGAGAGGTAGGTGTGTCAAGCATTCCTTGTTGCGTCAGGTATTGTTACTTAGTTTCTGCATTATTCAATGTCTGGGCTAAAAAAGAGTGTGAGCCCACTTAACATTGCCTTTTCTATCCTTTACATTTTTCTTAGATAGTTGTAGAAAACCGTGACTATGAAATGCTTATGCTCCTCAACCATCAGTATGAGTGCTGATGAAAGTTAAATGCCAACTGAATTTTAACCTTATTTTAGATGTTCTGACTGAAAAACAGGGGTACACCAAAATCAGACGTTTATTAATTATTTAACATAACTCAGTTTTAGGGCACTAGTTCCTTCCTTTAATAAAAAGGGGATGTCCAAAAGGTGAGTGCTTATAATATTTGAAATGAAATTACTAGATTGTACATTACGTGATGGAGGATATTATACACTTTGGGATTTTCCTTCACAAGTGGTTAGTGCTTATATCGAAGCGATGAACAAACTTCCTATAGACTATTTAGAAGTGGGTTATCGCAATAATCCTTCCAAAGAATATTTGGGTGAATTTGGCTACTCGCCGGTGTCTACGCTACGTCGTTTACGCAAGGATTGTTGCAAAAAGATTGTGGTGATGTTGAATGAGAAGAGTACCCGTTTGGAGGATTTGGATAATCTCCTGAAACCGATTCAGGGCTTGGTAGATATGGTGCGTATTGCCATTGATCCGAAGAACTTTGACCGTGCTTTGGTTTTGGCCAAAGAGGTGAAGAAACAGGGTTTTGAAGTTGGATTTAACACCATGTATATGTCTAAGTGGAACGAGTACGAAGGATTCTTGGACAAGTTGAGGCAACTAGATCAAGTGGTCGATTTGTTTTGTATGGTGGACTCCTTCGGTGGGGTAACTCCTACAGATGTGAGAAGTTTGTTTGAGGTAGTGAAACAGAAAACCACTGTACCCATAGGCTTTCATGGGCATAACAACATGCAACTGGGGCTTATCAATACATTAACAGCTATTGAATGCGGTGCCGATTATGTGGATGCAACCATCCTAGGTATGGGACGTGGTGCTGGAAATCTGAACATGGAACTATTGTTAACTTACCTCAACAAAGGTGGGTTCCCTGTAGATTTCAATGTGCTTGGTGAAGTGATTACTGCATTCCATACATTGTATGAAAACTACCGGTGGGGAACCAACCTACCGTATATGATTTCCGGTGCCAATTCGTTACCACAGAAAGAAGTAATGGAGTGGGTTTCCAATCGTACATATAGTTTCAACAGTATTGTCAGGGCATTGGATAACAAGAAGAACAACCAGAAAGACAATGCCCGTTATCCCTTGTTCAAGGCACACTCTGCAGAACGGGTGTTGATTGTGGGCGGTGGAAATTCATGTTTGGTGCATCAACAAGCTGTGAAGCAGTTTGCCGCACTCATTCCCAGTATGCCACTCATTTTTGTAACATCTCGTTATGCAGCTCTTTACAATGACCTTTCAAACCCAAAGTATTACTGTTTGGTGGGTAACGAAGCTAAACGCTTAAGCCGAAATGTATCAGAAAAAGACTTCAATGGAGTATGCCTGCTAGCTCCCTATCCTCGGCGTATGGGTACAGAAGTACCACCCTATGCCGAACGGTTGACCTATGAACTGGATAATATTACGTTCACACAGTCATATCTTGATTCGTGTACTACATTGGCCTTACAGGCTGCTATTGCCATGGTAGCAAAAGAGGTGAATATCATCGGATATGATGGCTATAAAGGTGAGGTGCTTTCTGAGAAAGAGATGGAGTTAACCAATGAAAATAAGACCCTTTTCGAAGCTTTCAAAGATGCGCAAGGTGTTGAGTTACGTTCACTTACTCCGTCACTATATAAATCACTTAAAGTAGAATCCATTTATCAATTTCTGTAACCATGGGAAATAAAATAGCTTTTTTCCTTCCAACTCGTAAAGGAAGCGAACGAGTTCGCAATAAGAATACGCGTCCTTTTGCTGGAATAGAGGGTGGATTGATAGAAAACAAGATTAGGCAGTTGGTAGCCACGAGACATTTGGATGAAATTATTTTGTCCACCAACGACGAAATCTGTATGACTATAGCCAAAAAGTATTGTAGTGACAAAAGATTACGCATCATTCCTCGTCCGGAAGATTTATGTCTCAGTAGTACGAACCTTCAGGATTTGATTCGTTATGTACCTACTATTACAGAGGTTGAACACATTCTTTGGGGGCATGTGACAACACCACTTGTCGATGCAAATATTTATGATGTTGCCATTGAGAGTTATCTGGCAGGATTGAACAACGGATATGATTCATTGGTAAGTGTAAAGGAATTAAAAAACTTTCTCTTGGATAAGTCTGGAAAATTGGTTAATAATAGTACTAATCTTCCTTGGCCTCGCACACAAGATCTCGAACCACTGTATGAAATAAATCATGCTATGTTTTTAGCTAGGCGGGAGGTATATATAGAACAAGGTAATCGAATAGGAAAGACCCCTTTCTTGTATGTTATGGATGAATTGCATTCCAAAGACATTGATTGGGAAGAAGATTTCCAGATTGCTGAAATCATGTACAAAAGTTTATATCAATGATGAATAAGGTTGTGACATTTGGGGAGATTATGCTTCGTTTGGGAGCACCCGATTATTTGCGCTTGGTGCAATCCCATCAGTTGGATGTAAGTTTTGCTGGGGCTGAAGCCAATGTGGCTGTGTCATTGTCCAACTATGGTATTCCTACAGACTATATCACCTGTCTGCCTCAAAATCCCATGGCAGAAAAATGCTTGCGTGAGTTGCGTTCCTATCAGGTTGGAACTTCTCACGTGCAACGTGGTGGTAAGCGTATGGGGATTCTTTTTTTGGAGACTGGAAGTAATGCACGTCCATCGCAAGTATACTATGACCGTGACTATTCTGCTTTTGCCACAATGAGTCCAAACCAGTTGGACTGGAAGGAAATCTTAGGTGATACCCGGTGGCTTCACTGGACAGGTATTACACCAGCCTTGTCAGAGAATGCAGCGCAAATGTGTCGGCAGGCCATTGCTACAGCTAATGAGATGGGCGTTACAGTGAGCTGCGACATCAACTATCGGGATAATCTATGGAATTATGGCAAAACTGCCACAGAAGTGATGTCTGAACTGGTGGCCAAAAGTGATGTAATTTTAGGTAATGAGGAAGACTGTGAGAAAGTATTTGGAATTAAGCCATTAGGATTTGATGCGGAACAGACCAAAGGACAAGTGGAACAAACTTCATTTGCTTCTGTATGCAAGCAGATGATGGGACGGTTCCCACGTTGCAAGAAAATGGTAGTGACATTACGTGGCTCCATCAATGCTAACCAAAACACGTGGAGTGGTGTTCTTTATGATGGTCGCACTTTTATGCAGTCGCGTAGCTATCTCATTACAGATATTGTGGATCGTGTAGGTGGTGGTGACTCGTTCATGGGCGGCCTTATTTACGGTTTGTTGACTTATCCGGACAATGACCAAAAGGCATTGGAGTTTGCTGTAGCAGCATCCTGTCTCAAACATTCCATCAAAGGGGATTATAATCAGGTTACGGTAAAAGAAGTCGAAAGCTTGATGGCAGGTTCGGTCAGTGGACGGGTAAAGAGATGAGTATGTGAAAAGATGAAGATGCGTTATGATTGATAGTAGGCGTGTAGGGATAAACGTCTGGTTAATTGTGGATTATGAATTAATAGGATTTGAAAGAATATGATGTGAGGTGAATAGTGGGATTATTAAAAATCTTGCTTCCATATATCGAGAAATACTTTGAAAGTTTCTGAGGAGGGAATGTACATAATTAATTCTTCTAATAAACCCAAAATAACATGCTTCCCAAATGAATAATTGAGATTGCTGAAATAATATATAAGAAAGTCTAAAAGTTAAAAATGTGGATAGGAATGTAAAATTTGACTTAATGAAAGGGGGGGATTATTCTTATGGTGATAGGGCATTGTGCATTACCACATGCTTTTTCAAGAGTAATTTTTGCTTTTCATATGCCGCTATTCTTTATTATTAGTGGCTATTTATATAAGGAAAGGCCTATTATGGATATTATAAGGCGGAATACAAAGAAGGTGCTAGTTCCTTATATTGTAACAGGGGGGATAGTATGGTGTATTTTATCAATTACAAAAGAGGATTATGATTGGGGGATATCCATATTGATGGCAAATGGTTCTTTACCTGTATTACATTATAAAGATTATGCTGTGGGGCCGTTGTGGTTTTTGATGTGCTATTTTGTCTCGGCAATCTTCTTCTTTTTTTTGTTACGAATGAAAAGTGAAGTATGGCGTATAGTCATGTTGGGAGGAGGATTTTTGTTAGCAATGGGTTGGAGGCATTATTTTAATCTTTTGCCGTTTGATATTTTAAATGCCATTCCTTCTATCGGATTCATGTATTTAGGCTATAAAATAAATAACCCTAGTGTATGTGAGGTATTATTTAGGAATAAAGTGTCTTTAGTGATTGGATATAGCATAGCTATTCTTTGTTGTTTATGTGGGGAAGTTAGTATGGCTTCTATGATTTATAGGTTTTTGTTTCTGCAGTTCATCGGTGCATTATATTGTTGCTTTATTATTTATAAAATATGTCCGGACACTCAATTGTCATTTGGTGCGAAATGTTTTTCTTTTATAGGAAGGAATAGCCTTGCATTAGTTTGTATCCACAGTGTGGATTACTTAACCGGCATCACAGAGAGTATAATGAGAGGCTCAATGAAAAATGGAGAATTTACATTGATGTTAGAAACTGTTTTAAAAATACTTTTTGTTGTAGCAGGGTATATAGTAATAAGGCAAATTCCATTATTACGGTCTATTTATGGAATTTCTGTTTCATTAAAAAAGGCTTTTAATAAATAAAATATATGGTAAAAAAACATCAAAGGGTCTGTATGCCAAACTCACTGTATTGTTTCATGTTTTACCTCTTCCTTTCTACGGAAGAGCAAATAAAGGATACAGTGTATTTTTTTACGAAAGATATTCCTGAGGAAATACGAAGGCATATGCCGCACCGGTATTTTTTAGATTTGAGGAAATTGTATTTTAGGAATCGTTTTGTTGCGGCTTTATTAGTACCTGCCATACGGAAAATCAAGTATCCGGAACTTTTTCGTTCGGAAATTTTTGGATTGGATTTTAATTGGTGGTTGTTGCGAGGGCTGAAGATGGGGTATGTAGAAGACTGCCCGAACGTGCTGGATATATGGGAAAAGAGCAGTCTTTACGCACGGTATATGTCGTTTGAAAAAGCACCCTCGTTTAAACGTATGATAGCGAGATTTTTTTTCGGGGATTATTATTGTCACCCTGTCGGGACATCACGTCTAGTTACCGCTGTTTATACTTCTTCCCCTTATGACAAGCCTTACCATAAGGGGAAAGAGAAAATAGTCATGCGTCTTGAAGAAGCATGGAACAGTTTTCCAGAATCCAAGAAAGAGCTTATTCTTAGGATTTTTAATATTGATGAAGAATGTATGGACAGATTCAGGAGTTGCAAAGTCATCTTGTTGACGCAGCCTTATGCCGTAGACGGGCACATGACAGAGGAGGAACAGATGAATGTTTATAGAAAAATAGTGTCTCATTATGGCGAGGATAATGTGGTAATCAAGCCTCATCCGCGTGACAAGTGTGATTACAAGTCTTTTTTTCCGCATGTGGAAGTGTTCGACAAAGTGGTTCCCATGCAACTGTTGGTACTTTTAGGTGCTGGGTTTGAACGGGTTGCGACTATTAATTCATCATCGGCCTTGTCATTTGGTTTGGATACGGCTATTGATTGGTGGGCCGAAGAGATGGAACGTGACCTTGTGAAAGATGAAGGCTTCTGTACGTTGCAAGAAGCCCGTCAAGCACTTCAGAAACATGGGTAGAAATAAAATATTAGCCAAAAACATATCATTTGTCCTGATAGGCAATGTGGGCTCCAAGTTAATGGGGTTTATTATGTTGCCGTTGTACACGAGTTGGCTTTCACCCGCAGATTATGGTGTCACCGACATTATGGGTGTTTATGCAGGGCTGTTGCTTAACGTAGTGGCGTGTGATGTGAGTGATGCCATATTTGTGTTTCCTTCAGGAGCGACAGAAGTTGAAATAAAAAAGTACTATTCATCTGGATTCTTTTTTCAGATTTTTTGTAGTTTATTGTGCGCCTTTGCTTTCTTTCTGTTGACGTTTATCGGAGCGAAGAATAGCTTTTTTGAATATATATGGTATGTCTATGGCATTTTAATTTCAAATTTGTTTCAAAAATATGCGCAGGATTTTTGTCGTGGTATCAATAAAATGTCTGTGTTCAGTTTTACCGGGATTGTGCAATCGGCATCAATAGCTCTTTTTTCCATATTACTCATTCCTCGTACGGGTGTTTATGGGTTTGCTACTGCGATGATAATCGCTAATACAATAACTGGAATATTTACTTTTTTCTATTCCCGTTCATATCGGTTCTTGTCCGTATTTATGTTTGACTGGACTTGTCTAAAACGAATGTTGAAATATTCCATACCGCTGATTCCAACGGCCATCATGTGGTGGTTGGTGTCCAGTTTAAACCGGCCATTGTTGGAACGGCATGTAGGGATGTTTGCCATTGGTTTGTTTGCTGTGGCAAACAAATTACCTAATGTGCTGAATATGGTTTTTGGATTATTCCAACAAGCATGGAATATAACGGCAATAGAAGAATTTGCAAAAAAAGATTTTTCTCTGTACTACAATAAGATGTTCCGGGTGGTTTTCGGTATGCAGACGTTTCTTTGCATGGTATTGGTCTTGTTTTCAAAGTTGTTTGTCATGCTGTTTACGTCAGCAGAATATATGGAAGCTTGGAAGTATGTTCCATTGTTATGTCTGTCGGTTTTATTTTCAAACACTTCGGCTTTTGTTGGTTCTGTTTTTACGGCAATTCGGAAAAGTAATTATATTTTTATTTCCACTATTTTTGGAGGGGTAGGAGCCATCGTTTTCAATTACTTGCTGATACCTCAATATGGTTTGTTGGGTGCTTGCGTGGCTATTATCCTATCTCACTTATTGTCGATGGTGAGCCGAATATTCTTTTCTGCGGGTTTTGTAGAGTTTAAAGCAAAGGCGGTAATAGTATATAACATACTAATTATCATGTTGCTTTATTTTGTTAGTTTGATGGAAAAAGGGTGGATTTTAGGATTTACCTTTGCCATAGGTTTAGTGGTATTTGTGAGTGTCAATCATGACACATATTCTATATTGATTTTAAAATTGAAAAATACGGTAGGTAGGCATATAAATAAGTAAAAACATTATGAAAAAGAAAATTGCCTTTTATTTGAATAACCCAACATTACCAGAGGGTGATTATTCTTCTATTATAAATGGAAACCCGGGCTTGGGTGGGTCGGAATACGAGTTTTTGTTAGTTCCTTATTTGTTGGAACAAAGAGAAAACGAAATAGATGTATACCTTTTTGTGAATTTTAAGGGAACATTTCCTCATAAGAATGTTTTTTATGCAGGGCAGTTGTACGATGTTTGCGTCAAATGCTGTGACTTGGGGATAAACTTGTTGGTTGTGGATATTAAGTATTTTGATAAAAATGTGTTGGATGGCTTTTCGAAATCCTTGTCCATTCTTGTTTGGGCGCATAATACTGTGAAATATTCCTTGTTGGATTTATTTGTGAAGTTGCCTTACGTTCAAAAGATAGTGAACGTGGGGCGTGAGCAAATGGAATTGTACCGTGACCATTTGGCCACATTAAAGTCTACCTACATATACAATATATTCCCAATAAAAGAACGGGAGTATTATGCGGCTGAGGATAGGGATAACCATAATGTGGTTTACATGGGCAGTATAGTGCGTGCAAAAGGGTTCCATGTTTTAGCCAGTGCATGGAAAAAAGTGTTGAGTGAGATTCCCGATGCCCAATTATATGTAATCGGGAGTGGTAAACTGTACAATCGGGATGCCGGGTTAGGACGATATGGGATTGCGGAAAAAGATTATGAGGATTTGTTTATGTCGTATTTGACAAATGAAAAGGGGGAAGTGTTGCCTTCCGTTCATTTTCTGGGAATCTTGAAAGAAGAAAAATTAGGCGTAATGGGAAAATGTAAGGTTGCAGTACCTAATCCTACAGGAGTGTCGGAATGTTTGCCTATAACAGCTATGGAAATGCAACTTGCTGGTTGTAGTATTACTACGGTTTTGCATCCTGCTTATTTGGATACTGTTTTTAATAAGTCTTATTTATACCGGAATCCTTCCCGATTGGCACAATATATCATAGCTCGTATTAAGTCTCCTTCGGATGATGTTGGGGCATTATATGATTTTATACAATCCCGTTTTGGTGTAGAAAAAAACATCGAACGTTGGGAACAACTGATTTTGCATCCGGATGAAGTTGGTGTAGAGGAAATTAGTGAATATAACTATCATCACAAGAAAATAAAAGAAAAGTTGCTCGTATATAAAATGAGATATCCATTGTTGAGATGTATTCCACCCGTAGAAATTTTTTATGATGGCATTTCTACAGTTAAGTATTATTTGTCCCGAATAGCGGAGAAACTAAAGAGGTAAAATAGGCGTATGGCTATTATTTATGTATTATTCGCTTTTTTCGTCCTATTGACTTTATATGATTTTAAGAAGGGGGTATTATTGTTTATGCCTTTTAAGCTTTTTTTTGGAATGAATGTAAGGTTGTTGCCGAGTATGACGGTTGATTTTGCCTTTTGTTTATTTGCAATATCTCTATTTGGGCTGAGGAGGCACTTGTTTGTGAAAGAGAAATTCCCTTTAAAAAAATGTTTTGTCATTTATTCAGTTTCCTATGTGTTGAATTGCTTGTATCCGGATATGGCATTGAATTATATTCCAAGAATTTTGATTAGCGTGTTATGCTTTTCGTATGTATATTACTGTTGTTTGCAGAACCGGAAAGATATATATTTTGCTGTTTATTCTTATCTGTTTTTTATAGTTCTCTTATGTGGAAATGGGTTATTAGGCCCCTTATTGAGCATAAATCCTTTGGATGATTATATTCAATCTGTATCCAATGAGGAACTTTCGTTCTTTTCAGACAATGATTTGGTGCGTTTTGGTCGTGAACGTTATAGGTCTTTTATTCCACATGCCATAAGTTATGGCGTATTGTGCGTGACGCTATTGTACCTTCTTGTATGGTATTTATTGAAAGTGGCACGCGGTGGAAAGGCTTGGATAATTATGGGGATTTGTTTGTTGTTAAGTGGGGTCGTGATATGTACGTCACGTACTCCGATTTTGGGGCTGTTCCCTTTTGTCATGATATTCCGTGATATGAAAATATCCTTTCGAAAGATAAGGCCTTTTCTCTTAATCCTTGTTTGTTTTCTGTTGCTACAAGGCGATTATGTCTTGTACCTTTTAAAATCCGTATTTGCATCCGATGTGGCTGACGATGCGGGAGGAAGTTCCACGGAAATGCGGATGGTCCAGTTTTCCATCGCATTAAGGTTCTTTTTGCAATCACCCTTGTTTGGCCAAGGGATGGAATTCAATCCCTCATCATTCTATAATGAATTTTATGGGGGAGAATCGGTTTGGTTGCCCTTATTGACTAATCAGGGGTTGGTCGGATTGGCCGGATACCTTTTTTATAACGTATGTTTGTATAAGATGGCTCGGCCATCGCCGGGCAAGAACGTTTTGTATGCCTTATTGTTGTCATGGTTGATTATGCGTTCTGCTACAAGTCTCATTGGGGTTACGGATGCAACGTTTTTATCTGTTTTCTTCATTATTTATAAATGGTATAATATAGAACAACATGCTACTGACAATTATTGTTCCCGTTTATAATGTGCGTGACTATATTTTATGTTGCTTAAAAAGCATTTGGTCTCCGGAAGTTGAGGCACTTTATGAGGTCATATTGGTCAATGATGGTACTTCGGACGATTCTATGGAGGTTGCAAGTGGATTTATTCCTACGATGTCCAACATAACTGTCGTAAACCAAGAAAACAAAGGCTTGAGTTGTGCGCGCAATGCGGGGTTAAACCTTGCCAAAGGCAAATACGTGTGGTTTGTGGATAGTGATGATTGGCTTCTTCCCGAAGCTGTGAGCAGAGTTATTGATGTGGTACGAAGATGTGATGGAGTGGATATGATTGCTACCCGTTTGCTTCATCATGATGAGGCTACCGGAAGGGAGTCTGCTGAGAATTTCCCTTCCATGTCTGCAAGGACCGGACGGGAATATATGTTTGTGGGGAATCTGAAAGGAGCCAGCCAACGCTATATCTTGCGTCGGCAGTTCCTTTTAGACAATAACTTGCGCTTTCTGCCGGGTGTGTATCACGAAGACGGGGATTTTGGAATCCGAATGACTTATCTGGCGCAATCTTGCTATGTTCTGCCGGATCCGGTTTATGTGTATAGGCTTCGAAAAACTGGCAGTATTATGTCTTCAAGAAAGCAAAAAATGAATACCGACTTGGTGACGATTTACCAAGGCTTGCTTGAGTTTGCTGATTTGCATGTTTCGCGTGAGGATTATTGGCCGTTCCGCGCCCAAGCTATTGCTTGTTTGTGGGATACCATCTTGTTCTCCCGGCAACAAATATTTACTCCGGAGTTTAAGGAGTTCTATGCGAAATTTAGCAGGTATATCCATCAAGAAACCGGGATTCTGTTAAGGCACAGTAGGGCTTTGACGTTAGCCCAGACCCGGGCCGCGATACATTTCTATTTTTTCCCTCTTGCTTGGACAAAGGCCAAGCGGTTGTTACGTGTATGCTTAGAAAGGTTTAAATGTAAATAGGGTATGGAAAGGAATAAATTTGATTTGATAATCCCGGTCGTTTATAAGGACTATGGGATGCTTGACAGGGTATTGCAGTATGTGGTGAAGTATATTTCCCCGGATAATATATACATCATTACGGATGCGAGGTACCGGAAGTACTTGCCCAAAGAAGCCAGGAGGATGGAAGTGGTTGACGAGAATGTGTTGCTGCCGGGTTTGTCTTTTTTCCGAATAAAGAGCCTGCTCAAACAAAGTGGCAACGTGGATGGCCGTCCGGGGTGGTATTTGCAACAGTTTATTAAGATGGGTTTTGCATTGAGCGATTATTCCCAAAATCAATATTACTTGTCTTGGGACGCTGATACGATTCCTTTGAGGAAGCTAGATTTCTTTGTGGATGGGAAGGTTATGTTCGCTATGAAAAAGGAATTCCATAAACCTTATTTTGACACAATAAAAAGGATTTTGGATATCTCCGAATTTAATGAGAAATCTTATATTGCGGAACACATGATGTTTGACAAGCAAATCATGGCAGATCTGATAGGTAGGATATCTTCGTGTGGCGTTAGGGGAGAGGACTGGATAGAAAAAATTATAAATGCGGTTGAACCCGGTGTTTCCAATGGTTTTTCCGAATTTGAAACTTATGGGAATTTTTGTTTGAATTATTATCCTCAGTCTTATGTGGAGCGGCATTTAAATACCTTTAGAAAAGGTGGGTATATTGCTGGACGTTTCATTTCTAAGCAGAGATTAGAATATATTTCGTTTGATACGGATACTATATCTTTGGAATTGAATGACTATCCGGATGTATGGACGGCTCGTTGCTTTTGTTTCCTGTACCGGAAATACGTCGAAATGCGTTATCGTTGGATAAGCCATATTTTACCCTCTTCTATATAGTTAATAAATATTAATATTCTATAAGAAAGGCATGCGGTTCCGGCTTACTTCCTTTCAAAAGAAGGGGAGGTGGCATGAAAGGGTTGTATGTTTTGAAGGCCTGCATGGGCAGGCTTTTTAATCTATGTAACCGATACAAAAATTATATGAAGTTGAGGGCGTGTGTCATCTGCGTAGGACGACATTGTGTAATACACGGGCATGTGGGGTTAAATATAGATCCCTCGGCAAAGGTTTCTATCGGGGATAATTTTTATATGTCAAGCGGCGGGCATCGGAATCCACTTTGTGGCAATATCGAAGTTTTTTTTATGCAGGGGAGAATGCCTGCATATGCATAGGAAATCATGTAGGTATGAGTAGCACGGTACTCTGGGCTGCCCAAAGTATAACAATTGGCAATTATGTGAAAATAGGAGCAAATGTGAAGGTTATGGATACAGATGCGCATGCTTTGGATTTCAATGTACGTAGGGTTAGAGAGGAAGACGCTAAGCAAAAACGTTGTGCGCCTGTGGTTGTCGAAGATGATGTATTGATAGGGGTTAATAGTATTATCTTAAAAGGTGTGACGATTGGTGCGCGTTCTATAATCGGTGTTGGAAGTGTTGTTACCAAAAGTGTTCCTTCCGATTGTATTGCTTGTGGGAATCCTGCGCGTGTGGTAAAAATACTGAATACGGACTAATTATTTTATACGGTGAAAATACTGGTATTTACAGGAGGTTTAGGTAATCAGATGTTTGCTTATGCCTTTTATCTTTACCTGAAAAGGCTTTTTCCTCAAGAGCAGTTTTATGGCTTGTATGGAAAGAAACTGTCAGAACATTATGGGTTAGAAATTGATAAATGGTTTAAGGTGTCATTACCTCGTCAACCTTGGTGGGTTTTTCCTGTTACGGGGCTATTTTATTTGTATAAACAATGTGTTCCAAATTCTAAATGGTTGGATTTGAATCAGGAAATCTGTAAAAATCCCAGGGCTATTGTGTTTTTCCCTTTTAAGTTTACAAAAAAATATATACCGGATGATAATATTTGGTTAGAGTGGAAGGTAGACGAGTCTGGTCTCTCTGAAAAGAACAGGTTGCTTTTATCCGAGATTCGTTCTTCTGATTGTTGTTTTGTTCATGTACGTCGTGGAGATTATTTGTCTCCGACTTTTAAATCTCTTTTTGAGGGATGTTGCACGCTTTCTTATTATCAAAGGGCGTTGAAAAGCATGAAAGAGATATGTCCATCCGTAAGGTTTGTTTGCTTTTCAGATGATATTCAATGGGTAAAGCAAAATTTGGAATTAGGGAACCGTGCTGTTTTTGTGGATTGGAATTCTGGTACAGATTCTCCGCTTGATATGTATTTGATGTCACAATGCCGATATGGTATAATGGCTAACAGTACCTTTAGTTATTGGGGGGCGAGGTTGGGACGGAAGAAAAAGAGAATCTATTATCCCCAGAAATGGTGGAACCATGGCACAGGACTACCTGATATCTTTCCGAATACATGGGTAAAAATATAAAAATGTAATAATCATGAGGATATTGTATTTTATCAACGGTTTAAGCTACAAAGGTGGCATGGCACGTATTGTTGTGGATAAAGCCAATTATTTGTCTGATGTGTTAGGTCACGAAGTTACAATATGTACATACAACGGTAAAGTGGAATCTGCTTTTAAACTTTCTAATAATCTGATAATAAGGACAATAAAATCGGGGGGGGAGAATGCAACCATAATGAAGAAGTTGGGTTGTATCGCAAAGGATATTAGAAAAGTAGGTAAGGTAATCCAAGAGGTAAATCCTGATATTGTAATCAATGCGCAGACACAGGTATTGACATGGATAATTCCATTTGTGAAAAGGAGGGTTCCTAAAGTCATGGAGATTCACTTTTCTAAAGTCGGGATGGATTATAATTTGCATGACAAAAGTAAAATATTTAGAACGTTGTATTTTGGGATTGCGCAATTTATATATGCGCGTTATGACAGGTTCGTGGTACTTACCGAGGAAGACAAACATTATTGGAATGTGAAGAATTGTGTGGTGATAGGGAATTTCACCCCCTTGGTTTCTCCTGTGTTGTCTGAGTTGGACAATAAAAAAATAATATGTGTGGCGAGGTATCATGAACAGAAACGGTTGGATTTGTTGGTGGAAGTGTGGCGAAGGATACATTCAAAATACAAAGGTTGGCAAATTGATGTTTACGGTATGGGACCTGATAAGGCTTGGCTGCAGGACAGGATAGACGCTGTGGGGGTGGCAGATTCATTTAAACTGAATGACGCTGTTGACAATGTGATGGAAAAGTATTTGGAAAGTTCTATCTTTTGCTTGACATCGGAACACGAAGGATTTGGCTTGGTCTTAGCGGAAGCCGCGATGATGGGTGTACCTATTTGTGCGTTTGATATAGTTGGGGTGAAATGGCTGCTATCTGATAAGGAGACAGCATTGCTTTGTCCGTTTGGTGATGTCGACGCTTTTGCTCGGAATCTTTCCATGTTGATTGAAAGTCGGTCATTAAGGGTTAAACTGAGGACTGCGGCAAAAAAGAGAATGGAAGATTTTAGGATTGAGGTGATTATGGAAAAATGGAATAGTTTGTTTGAAGGCTGTGTAAATAGACTTCAAATATAAAATGATTTTTTATGAACATCCTTTTTTTAATGAAAGCCTTTGAACTCGGAGGTCAGGAGATGGTAACGACTGTGTTGGCAAAGAGTTTTGTAGAGCATGGCCATCAAGTGACGATTGTTACTTTTAAACCACCTTCGCCTCTCATGAGGCAGCGATTGGACGACCGCATCGCTTTTTATGTCTTAAGCGGCTATCATGTGGGGCATGGAAATGTGGCTACATTACGAGGCATCTTGACAAGCCGTCATATAGAAGTCGTAATCAACCAATGGGGACTTCCATTTTTTCCAGCTTTGATTTTGAAGAAAGCGGCCAAGGGGCTTGGGGTTAAAACGATTGCTGTTTACCACAATGATCCTTCTACTAACGGAAAATTAAAGTCTGTGGAACTCCTTCTGGAAAAAACGGGAAATCCGTTAAGAAAGTTCCTTCTTCGGATGGCGCATGGGGTATTTAAGCAAATAACTTCTGCAAGCATGCGGTATGTGTACCGCAACAGCGACCGTTATGTGGTGTTGTCGGAAAGTTTTGTGGATGGATTTCGAAAATTCACACGTTTGAAAGACACAAAAAAGCTTGCGGTTATTACCAATCCAGTCACTATAGAAACGTCTGGTTATGAACTTGACTTTATTAAGAAGTGTCAGGAGGTCTTGTTCGTAGGCCGGATAGATAATAACCAGAAAAGGGTGTTTCGTGTGGTTGATGTATGGGCGCAAGTGGAACGTGTATGTCCTGATTGGACATTGGTAATTGTAGGAGACGGGCCGGATAGGGAGGGTATGGAAAGGTATGCGAGTTCTTTGGGGTTGAGAAATATTCGGTTTGAAGGGTTTCGTAATCCTCGTTCTTATTATGAGCGGGCTTCCTTATTGCTTTTGACTTCTGAATATGAGGGGTTCGGACTTGTGATTGTGGAAGCTATGAGTTTTGGAGTTGTACCTATTGTCTTGGATAGTTATACGGCTGTCCATGATATTCTTGAAGACGGAAAGGACGGACGGATTGTACCATATCGTTCTAAAGAGGGTTTCTGTCCTAAGGCAATGGCCGAAATGCTATTAGAATTGATGGAAAACCAGAGAAGCCGGGAACGTATGGCAAAAGCGGCACGGGACAAAAGTTTCTTGTTTTCACGTGGAAGTGTATGCATTCATTGGAATAAAATGTTAAAAGATGTTGTAGCGGGGGGGGTAATTTGCCGCCCTTATTCAAACAAAAAGAGATAATCTATGTCGGGCGATTGGATTGTAATCAAAAGCGTGTGCTGCGGATTTTGCAAACTTGGGCTTTGTTGGAACAGCGTTATCCGGATTGGCGATTGACTATAGTGGGTGATGGGCCGGACAGGGTGAATCTGGAGAATCAAGTATTTGAATCGCAGTTGGAAAACGTTTCTTTTGAGGGCTTTCAGAATCCAAGAGGGTATTATGAGCGAGCTTCCATCTTATTGTTGACTTCGGAGTTTGAAGGTTTTCCGTTGGTGCTGCCGGAGTGTATGAGTTTTGGGGTGGTGCCAGCCGTTTACGGGAGCTATTCTGCTGTATATGATATTGTGGAAGACGGTAAAAATGGTTTGATTTTGCCGTATGATAAAAAGGGATATAATGCTGAGCTTATGGCAGAAAAGCTGTCTGTCCTGATGCAGTCGTCTGATGAGCGTCAGCGCATGGCGGAAAATGCAATAGTGACGAGCCGTAAATATTCTTTAGATTCTGTATATCAATCTTGGGAGCAACTTTTTGATTCTCTTTTTTAATAGCATATTTCTTTTTTTATGATGTCTGATTCTGTTCGTATTTTGAATGCGAACCTCTTGTCCATTACCCGGATTGAACTGCTGCAAAGCTTGAAACGCGGGGTATTGGTCACTCCGAATCTCGATCATTTGGTCAAACTCCAGCATGACCGTGAGTTTTATGACCTTTATCAAAAGGCGGAGTGGGTGGTTTGCGACAGTAAAATCTTGTATTTGTGCTCTCGTTTGCTGAAGAAAGGAATACCGGAAGCCATTCCGGGTAGCAGTTTCTTTATGGCTTTCTATCAATATCATAAGGATAATCCGGATTGCCGGATATTCCTTTTGGGGGCGATGGAAGGTGTGGCGCAAAAGGCCATGGAACGTATCAATGCCTCGGTGGGGCGCGAAATCGTGGTAGGGGCGATGTCTCCTTCGTATGGTTTTGAAAACAAACCGGAGGAAAACGAATTGATTTACCGTACCATCAATGCTTCCGGTGCCAATGTGGTATTGGTCGGTGTGGGGGCGCCCAAACAGGAAAAATGGATTTTCCGTCATAAAAGCCGCATGCCGGGAGTCGATATTTGGATGGCTTTGGGGGCTACGGTCGACTTTGAGGCCGGCAATGTGAAACGGGCACCGAAATGGATGCAGATGTTGGCGATGGAATGGTTTTACAGATTCCTGATGGAGCCCAAACGAATGTTCAGGAGATACTTTGTGGATGATGTGAAATTCTTTTTGTATTTCGGCCGGCAACTGCTTGGGATTTATCGTAACCCGTTTAAAGATTGAAATGAAAATGAAAAAGCTTGATGTGGTAAACTTTTTGCGCGGGTATTCCATTTTTACCATAGTAATCATGCATCTTGTAGGGATGTTGGGGATTTCCGGAATATGGGAAAAAGCAGCAGCCTTTGGTGGTGCCGGAGTACACGTCTTTATCCTCTGTTCGGGATTTGGCTTATACCTTTCTTACCTTCGTAAGCCTTTAGGATACATAGCTTTCCTGAAGAAACGTTTTACGAGGATTTATATGCCGATGGCCGTCTTGTGCGTGGCCACGGCTGTCTGGATGGCTTGTATGGGGCGTGAATGGTTCATGCCGCTGTTGGGCAATTTGTTACTTTTCAAAATGTTTGTTCCTGAACTGGAGAGTTCTATGGGAGGGCAGATGTGGTTTGTGTCTACTATCATTCAGTTCTATCTTGCTTGGCCTCTTATTGTTAAGTTATTTAACATTCTGGGGGGGGTAAAGCTTGCGCTCATTGTCAGCCTGTTATGGTCTACGACCGTAGGCCTGTTAGGGTATGCAGAGGAGCGAGTTTGGAACAGTTTCTTCCTGCAATATTTATGGGAGTTTTGCTTAGGAATGAAGATGGCAGAAATATATCATGGCAATCCTAAAGCACTGGAAGTGCCCCGGTGGAAATGTTTGTTGCCGTTGTGTATGGCCGGTGTGGGGGTGACTGGCATAATGGGCTTCGCGGGGTGGCCATGGAAACTTTACAATGACATACCCTCATTGGTGGGTTATATGTCTCTTGCTCTTGTCATCTATAAGGTGGGAATCAAGCCGCTTAACCGGTTGTTGGAGTGGACCAACCGCTTTTCATACGAATGGTATTTGGTACACATGTTCGTTTTTGATATCATATTTTATTGTATCGGGTATAAAACGCCGATTGTCGTGGTATTCATGCTGTGTTTGCTTTTGTCATATAGTACAGCTATTGCGTATAGCAAAATATGGAGCAAGTAGATTCTGGTTATACGGAATTGCGCAGCTATCAGTGGGAAATGAAGCACCGCCTGTATGAAAAATGGTGGGGCGGGATCAGGAGCGTGATGGTACAGATGCCTACAGGGACGGGGAAGACGTACTTGATGGCCGCCGTGGTCCGCGAGAATGCTGCGGACGGGGTGTTGGTCGTGACGCACCGTATAGAATTGGTAGAGCAGATTTCGGAAACCTTGTCTCGTTTCGGAGTACGCCACGGGGTGATTGCCGGTGGCCGGAAGGCGTTGTTGGCGGAGAACGTCCGGGTGGCGAGCATACAGACGTTGAGCCGATGTATAGATAGTCTTTCTTTTTGCCCTTCTGTTGTGGTTGTGGACGAGGCTCATCATGCCTTGGCGAAGACTTACCGCATATTGTGGGAAAAGTGGCCGGAGGCTCTTTTCTTGGGACTGACGGCTACGCCTTGCCGGTTGAGCGGCGAACCTTTCACGGACTTGTTCGAGGTATTGCTCCAAACGTGGAGTATGGAACGCTTTATCGACGAGGGGTGGTTGGCTGATTTTGAATATATAAGTGCCGACCCGAACAGTAAGGCGGTACGCCGAGTGGGGCTGTTGTCCAAGCGTGGTGCGGATGGCGATTACCAGTTGAAAGAGATGGCTACGGTGATGGATTGTCCTGAAAGCATCCGTCATCTGTATGACACTTACCGGACGTTTGCTTCAGGAAAGAAAGGCATAGTGTATGCCATAAACCGGGAACATGCGCGTCATATCTTGGAGTATTATCGGGATGGCGGGGTAAGTTGTTGCATGATTGACGCGAAGACTCCGCCGGAGGAACGCCGGAGTTTGGTGGAAGACTATCGGAACGGCCGTTTCACGTTGATGGTCAACGTCGACATATTCTCGGAAGGATGGGACGTGCCGGAGGTAGAGGTCATCCAACTTGCCCGACCCACGCTTTCATTGGCCAAATATTTGCAGCAGGTGGGGCGGGGGATGCGTGTATCCTGCAAGAAAAGCCACGTGATGGTATTGGACCAGGTGGGACTGTATTTGGCTTTCGGTATGCCTATACAAAGATGGGACTGGCAGCGGATGTTTGAGGGAAGGGAGGTTGGCCGACCCACAACGGGCAATACTTTTCCTATATATATAGGAGAAGAGACCATGGAAAAACAGTTGGTGAATCTGGAGATGGTCCGTATCAAACGGAAAGAGGAGAAGCGCGAGGGAATGGAAGTTTTTATGCAGGGCGGAAAATACGGCATAGCGTTGGATGGAAAAGAGGTGTGTGCCCCTCAGTTCGTGCGGGTAGAACGGATACCTGAACCTTATTTTGCCCTGTGTTTTTACCCATACGATGCCGTCTTCCGGGGGAAGGTGACGGTGGTGGACGGGAAGGGGCGTGATTTGAGGCCGGAACTTTATGGAAAGGTGGAATGCAAAGGGGACTTTTTTAAGGGGTGTGACTTTACGGGAAAGCAGGTTTATTGGGACGGCAAGACCCGGAGGCACTACGAAAGGATGCCGGAACTCGGACGTCTCGGGCGGTTTGAACTGGTCAAGCAGGATGCCGCGTACATGTTCCGCTTCAGGGAACGCGGGCTGGACTTCTCGTTCCGGAAGGAAGATGTGCGGGTCAGTGCCACCGGAAAGGTCTTTATTATTGGCAAGCATCTGATTGTGAATGATAAAAAAGAACAGTTCATATATGAATTTCTTGGATTCAGCAAAGGAATGATTCTGGTAAAGTTGCCCGGGCAAAATGTGTATCGCCTGATATTGGACTCGGGGAACCGTTATTGTGATTTTAAGCCTCCTTATCCGGGAACAGTAACACGGAACCCAGACCGGATGTATATCAGGTTCCATAATTGGTCCGGTTTTTGATTGGAATGAATACAAAAGTAGTATAAGGATAGTTTTAAATTTGAAATACCTACAAGTCGGTATAGGGGAATCCGTTATTTCTCCGTATCTTTGCAGCCGGTTAGCACATAAATAACTAAAACGGATAAATTATGGAACGTAACAACGAAAGCTGGGCCGGCTTCAAAGGCGAATTGTGGAAGAAGGAAATCAACGTGCGTGATTTCATTCAGAACAATTATACTCCTTACACGGGGGATGATTCTTTCCTGAAGCCGTCGTCGGAGAAGACCCGCAAAGTGTGGAACAAATTGACCGAGATGTTCAAGGTGGAGCGTGAGAAGGGTGTGTATGACACCGAAACAAAACTCCCCCAAAGCATCACGACTTACGAGCCGGGTTATATAGATAAGGATAATGAAGTGGTTGTGGGACTGCAGACGGATGCCCCGCTCAAGCGTGGTATTTTTCCGAAAGGCGGTATCCGCATGGTGGAAAACAGCCTGGAAGCTTACGGCTACCATCTCGACCCGATGACAAAAGAGATTTTCACGAAATACCGTAAGACGCACAACGAAGGAGTGTTTTCAGCTTATACCGATGAAATGTTGGCATGTCGCCGTTCGGCCATTATTACAGGTTTGCCGGATGCATACGGCCGTGGACGGATTATCGGTGACTACCGTCGTGTGGCCTTGTATGGTACGGCACGTTTGATTGAGGACAAGAAAAAATTCCAAAAACGCCTTGACATCCAGGAACTGAATGATGAAATCATCCGCAACCGTGAAGAGGTTACGGAGCAGATTCGTGCCTTGCAGGATTTTGAGAAGATGTGTGCCGCATACGGATTCGACGTGACCCGTCCGGCCAAGGATGCCCGCGAAGCCGTGCAGTTTGTATATCTGGCTTATCTGGCTGCGGTGAAGGACCAGGATGGTGCGGCCATGTCCATAGGGCGTACTTCTACGTTCCTCGACATCTATATCGAGAAAGATATCCGCGAGGGGAAACTGACGGAAGAAGAAGCACAGGAGTTGGTAGACCAGATGATTATAAAGTTGCGTATCGTACGGTTCTTGCGTACGCCCGAATATAACGACTTGTTTTCCGGTGACCCTGTATGGGTGACGGAATCCCTCGGCGGCATGGGCGTGGACGGCCGCACGTTGGTGACGAAGACTTGTTTCCGTTACCTGCATACGCTTTACAACCTCGGGCCGGCTCCGGAACCGAACCTTACGGTGCTGTGGGCGGACAAATTGCCGGAGAACTGGAAGACGTTCTGTGCCAGAGTTTCTATCGACACGTCGGCCATCCAGTATGAGAACGACGACCTGATGCGGGTGGATTACGGTGACGACTATGGCATCGCATGCTGTGTGTCTCCGATGAAAATCGGCAAGCAGATGCAGTTCTTCGGAGCCCGTGCCAATCTGGCCAAGTGCTTGCTGTATGCCATCAACGGCGGGCGCGACGAGCGTAGCGGTGTGCAGGTGGCTCCCAAATTCGAACCGATTACGAGCGAATATCTCGACTATGACGAGGTGATGGAGAAATACGAGCAGATGATGCGTTGGTTGGCCAAGGTGTACGTGAATGCCTTGAAGATTATCCACTATATGCACGACAAGTATGACTATGAGGCATACGAAATGGCTCTGCACGATGGCGACGTACAGCGTATCCGTGCTACCGGTATTGCCGGTTTGTCCATCGTGGCCGACTCTTTGGCTGCCATCCGCGACTGCAAGGTGAAGGTGGTTCGCGACGAGCGCGGCTTGGCTGTGGACTTCGAGCGTGAAGGCGAGTATGTGCCTTATGGCAACAATGACGACCGCACGGATGCCATCGCAGTGGAAATCACGGAGAAATTCATGGATTACCTCCGTCAGCACGAGACTTACCGCAATGCGGTTGCCACGCAGTCCATCCTGACGATTACCAGCAATGTGGTGTATGGAAAGAAAACCGGTACGACTCCCGACGGCCGCCAGGGCGGTACTCCGTTTGCACCGGGGGCCAACCCGATGAACGGGCGTGACGTGAAAGGAGCCGTTGCGGCGTTGGCTTCGGTGGCCAAGCTTCCGTTCCATCATGCACACGACGGTATCTCTTACACTTTTGCCATATCTCCGGCTACGTTGGGCAAGGAGCGCGACATTCAGGTAAATAATCTGGTCGGCCTGTTGGATGGTTATTTCACTCCGGACGGCGGCCAACATCTCAATGTCAATGTGTTCGACAAGGAATTGTTGATGGATGCCATGGAACATCCCGAGAAGTATCCGCAGTTGACCATCCGCGTGTCCGGCTATGCCGTGAACTTTGTGAAGCTGACGCGTGAACAACAGTTGGATGTCATTTCGCGTACCATCAACCACTCTTTATAATATAAAAGGAAATGGAAAAACCATTGGTGGGTAAAATACATTCATTGGAGAGTTTCGGGACCGTCGACGGTCCCGGAATTCGTTTTGTGACCTTCCTGCAAGGTTGTCCGCTTCGTTGCCTGTATTGCCATAATCCGGACACTTGGGATGCCGGTCGTCCGGCCCGTTATCAAATGGCTCCGGAGGAATTGCTTGCCGAAGTGCTCAAGGTACGCAGTTTCATAGCCCGTGGAGGGGTGACGTTGACTGGGGGCGAACCCTTGTTGCAGGCTGATTTCTGCCGCGAGTTTTTTCGTCTTTGCCGCGAGGAAGGCCTTCATACGGCATTAGATACTTCAGGGGCCGTGTTCAATGAACGCGTATGTGCAGTGTTGGATTATACGAACCTGGTGCTTCTCGACATTAAGGCGCTTCGCCCCGAACTTTGCAGGAAAGTCAGCGGAAGTGACGGACGGAATGCCCGGGCTTTGCTTGATGAATTGGAAAAGAGAGGTACGGAGGTTTGGATTCGCCATGTGGTCGTACCCGGCCTGACGGACGATGACACGCTGTTGGATGAACTGGTAGAGTTTGTACGACATTACAAGGTTGTGCGCAAAATAGAATGGTTGCCTTATCATACGATGGGGGTGTTCAAATACGAGGAACTCGGGTTGGACTACCCGTTGGCCGACGTGCCTCCTCTTGCTCGGGAGAGGGTAGAAGCCATTAAGGCACGCTATAAAGGCATCTTCCCTGACTGATGCCGGTATGCCATATTGTATGAAACCTTTACTTCTTGAGGGCTTCCGTAAGATGTTGTAAATCATATAGGTAATGGCGGGGGATCATTCTGCGCCAAAACGGAAATCAATCACAGCCAAATGAAAAATCGTTTGGCTGTGATTGATTTTTTATTCTGCGCCAAATGATTTCAGGGCTTCTGTATGCTTGCTCCTTGTCGTGCTTTTTTTCTTGTGGGGCAGGCTTGGGGTGTTGTCCTAAAAGGAGGAATTATTCTTCTAATCCATCCGAAATGGACTTTTTGTGTGTTTCGTATTGCTTCTTTTTCTATCTTTGATATTCAAAAGTGTTTTTTATGAGCAGAATATACAATTCCGTCGTGGGTGTACTTTGCGGGGTGGGAATATTGTCTTCTTGCGAAATCATCGAATATCATCCCTACGATACGCGTATAGAAGGAGAGACCGGGCTGACGGAGAAGAACATCCGTTTGATTGAAGACAAGATGCGGGGAAGGCGTGAGTTCCGTTTTGCCATGATCAGCGATACCCAACGCCGGTATGACGAAACGAAAGAAGTCGTGAATATCATCAATAACCGTGGCGACATTGATTTTGTGTTGCATGGCGGCGACATGGCAGACTTCGGGGAGACGAAAGAGTTCTTATGGGCACGTGATTTCTTGAACAAGTTACGGGTACCGTATGTTTGCCTGTTGGGGAATCATGATTGCCTGGGGACGGGTTTTGATGTGTACCAGAAAGTTTTCGGGAGTGACAATTTTGCTTTTACGGTTGGCAATGTGCGTTTTGTTTGTTTGAATACCAACGCGCTCGAATATGATTACAGCCATCCGGTTCCCGATTTCAATTTTATGGAGGACGAATTGAGGAATATGCCGGTGGGCGTAGAGAAAACCATTGTGGCCATGCACGTGCCGCCCGGCGACGGGGAGTTCAACGACAATGTGGGGCGCGCCTTTGAGCATTACATTGCCAGTTTCCCCCATGTGCAGTTTTGTCTGTTCGGCCACATCCACCGTTGGGCAGAAGAGGAGTTTTTTGATGACGGAGTCGTATATTACGGATGTACGACAGTCGGGAAGCGAGGGTATTACGTCATTACCATAAAAGAAGAAGGATATGAAATTGAACGTTGCGATTTTTAGTATATGGTTTTCAGTGGGCATGCCTTCTTTTGTAATGGGGCAGGGCGCGACGGAGAGGGCAGACTCTGTCCCGACACGCTATGAGAAAATGATGGCACGCCGTATGGAGGGGTGGAAACGTTTGATTCCCGACCATTACAAGATACAGTTTGCGGGAAGCATCGGTGCCGCCTCAATCGGTACGGGTTGGACATACGGGAAGAAGCAGCAATGGGAGACAGATGTCATGTTGGGCTTTCTGCCTAAATTTGAAAGTGAACATCATAAGGCCGTTTTCACTCTGAAACAATCGTATCTGCCCTGGCGGTTACGTGTGAAAGGAAGTGCGTGGGTGATTCAGCCCTTGTCATGCAGTTTGTTCTTGTCCTCCGTGTTAAGCGATAAGTTCTGGACGCACGAGCCGGACCGTTATCCTAAAGGATATTACGGTTTCTCAACTCGTATCCGTGCCAATCTGTCCTTGGGCCAACGTATCGTGTATGACATACCGGATGTTTCCAATTGGAGGGTACAAGATATATCCTTGTATTATGAATTAGGGGCGTGTGATACCGATTTCTGTACTTTCTTTGGTGACCGTAGCATCAAGTTTAAAGAAATTTTAAGTCTGGCTGTCGGTATAAAACTGCATATTTAACTTCTCCTGTTTGCAGGCGTACTTAAAAGTCAGTATCTTGCGTCTTGTTAGAATCCCTTTTTTCAGGTATTGTAAGAATGGTGTAAAGTGATGAACTTTGCCATAGAAAAAGATGTTTAATTTAAAAACAAAAGTGAATATGAAAATCAAATCAATCAAAGGGCGTGAGATATTGGACTCCCGTGGTAATCCGACGGTAGAAGTAGAGGTGGAGTTGGAATGCGGCGTGGTGGGCCGCGCATCGGTGCCTTCGGGAGCTTCTACGGGCGAACACGAAGCCTTGGAACTACGTGACGGAGATGAAAAACGTTACGGAGGTAAAGGCGTGTTGAAGGCTGTGGAAAATGTGAATAAGGTAATTGCTCCGGCCTTGGTGGGCTATAGTGCTTTGGAACAACGTGCCATCGACCACAAGATGTTGGCACTCGACGGCACGAAGACAAAGTCTAATTTAGGTGCCAATGCCATTCTCGGGGTATCGTTGGCTGTGGCTAAGGCTGCTGCGGAATATTTGGACATTCCTTTATATCGTTATATTGGCGGCGTGAACACATACGTGATGCCTGTGCCGATGATGAATATCATCAACGGAGGTTCGCATAGCGATGCGCCGATAGCTTTTCAGGAATTCATGATTCGTCCGGTGGGTGCTCCTTCTTTCCGTGAGGGGCTGCGGATGGGGGCCGAAGTGTTCCATGCCTTGAAGAAAGTGCTTCACGGCCGTGGCTTGAGCACGGCTGTAGGAGATGAAGGCGGTTTCGCTCCTTCATTGGACGGCACTGAGGATGCTCTCGAATCCATAATCGCTGCCATTAAGGCTGCCGGTTACGTGCCGGGTAAGGATGTGATGATTGGTATGGACTGCGCTTCCTCCGAATTCTATAAAGATGGAGTGTACGATTATACCATTTTTGAAGGTGGGAAAGGTAAGAAGCGTACTTCAAACGAGCAGATTGCCTACCTGGAAGAATTAATCACGAAGTATCCGATTGATTCCATTGAAGACGGTATGAGCGAGAATGACTGGGACGGTTGGAAGAAGTTGACGGAACGTATCGGCGGACGTTGCCAGTTGGTGGGCGATGACTTGTTTGTGACCAACGTGGACTTCTTGTCCAAGGGGATTGCCATGGGATGTGCCAATTCCATTTTGATCAAGGTGAACCAAATCGGTTCGCTCAGCGAAACTTTGGATGCCATCGAGATGGCTCATCGCCATGGTTATACAACGGTTACTTCCCACCGTTCGGGAGAGACAGAGGATGCTACGATTGCCGATATTGCCGTGGCCACGAACAGCGGCCAAATCAAGACCGGTTCTTTGAGCCGTTCCGACCGTATGGCCAAATATAACCAGTTGCTCCGTATCGAGGAAGAGCTAGGGGATTTGGCTGTGTATGGTTATAAGCGCATCAAGTGAGACTTTACGTATTGTGATTGAATGAAAAAAGAGTTGCTTCGGAAGATATTTTACCGGATGCGGCTCTTTTTTTGTAAGAAAAGTAAGGAGGTATGGCTTTTTGTATCCTTGTTTTTCTTAACTTTGCTTGCACCTTAAAAAAATAAAAGCCATGCCACGGATAAAGGAAGGATTCAAGGGAGAACGGATAGTCGTCTTGCCGGGATTTTTGATAGAAGAGTTGAAGCGCGACCCTTTGGGCCGCGAGCTTTATATCACGGATATCGGTTATTATCCGCATGCAGGTTTTCATTATTGTGAGCGGAAAGAGGAGGATTCCAATGAGTTTGTGCTGATTTATTGTGTAGAGGGGGAGGGATGGTTCGAACTGGACGGTAAGCGTTATGACGTTGGGGCTAACCAGTTTTTCATTTTGCCCAAATATAAGGCACATGCTTATGGCAGTAAAGCCGAGAATCCTTGGACGATTTACTGGATTCATTTCGATGGCGCAAAAGCCGCCTTTTTCAGCGTAGGGTTCAGTAAGCCGCATGATATTTCACCGGCAGAACATTCCCGTATCAAAGAACGTCTGCTGCTGTTTGAAGAAATTTATGCTTCGGTCAGTTCTGGGTATAACAAGAACTACATGCTGTATGCCACGACGAGCCTTTTCCACTTTCTGGGTTCCATGAAGTTTCTTGGAGAATACCGTGAGTGCCGTTTTGCGGGTGTGCAGGAAAAACGAGACGTGGTGCAGCGTGCCATTCATTTCATGCAGGAAAACCTGAATAAGAAAATCCGTCTGACGGATATTGCCCGCGAAGTGAAACTTTCCCCGTCTTACTTCTCCAATGTCTTTGAGGACAAGACCGGTTCTCCCCCTTTGCGTTATTTGGGATACCTCCGTATTCAGGAAGCCTGTCATTATCTGGATTTCACAGATTTGAAAATCAGTCAGATCAGTCCGTTGGTCGGTTATGAGGATTCGCTTTATTTTTCCCGGCAGTTCACGAAATACATGGGCATGTCGCCGTCGGAATATAAATCAAAAAAGAAAGGATAAGGTTTTAAATAATTATATAATTGAGGAACGAGACATGAATACGAAATCTCTATTATCTTTAGCAGCAGGCATTTTCCTGCTTTGCAGTTGCCATACGGAGCCTGCTTCCCGTGAAGGAGAAACGGGGGCGGCAGACAGTGTGGTGGTGAAAAATGAAGTCGTGAATACGATTCTGCAGCGTCGCAGCATCCGGAGATACAAGCCTCAACCGGTGGAGAAGGACAAGTGGGCGCAGATTGTGGAATGTGGGCTGTATGCTCCCAACGGGAAGGGACTTCAATCGTGGGAAGTACGTGTTGTGGACAATCCCCGTTTGTTGGCTTCGATAGATTCGGCTTACAGCCATTTTATGGGGAAAGGACAGGGGAAAACCACTCTTCGGGCTGCATACGGTGCACCTGTGTTGGTATTTATCGCATACGATACGACTTATGATTTGTCGCAGGTAGATTGCGGGCTGTTGGGTGGAAACATGATGATTGCGGCTCAATCGTTGGGGATTGGTTCATGTTGCTTGGGTGGTATTTGCCGTTTCCTGAATGAACCGGAAGGTCGTGAATTGCTTGATGAATTGGATTTTCCCGAAACGCATAAATTACTTTATGCCATAGCTTTCGGTTATCCGGACGAAGAACCTTCTCCCAAACCTCGTGATATGAATAGGGTCCGGACGGTTGAATGATGCGGTTTTTGTTGATTGGGGATTAAAGAATGAGAAGTATGAGACGTTTCTATATATTGGGGGTAGCCATGGGAATGAGTGCATTTTTGAGCAGCCTTTTCGGTTGCCATGTTTCGGACGGGGATTTCCGTTCGCTTTCCGTAGCGGAATTCAAAGAATGCATTGCCGATACGGCGGTCGTGCGTTTAGATGTACGTACGGACGAAGAATATGCGGAGGGGCATATTGCCGGGGCGATGAACATAGACGTGTTACAACCGGATTTCGAACAGAAGAGCAAGGCCGTTTTACCGAAGAACAAGACCATAGCCTTGTATTGCCGGAGTGGGAAACGCAGCAAGAAAGCTGCACGGATTCTGAGTGAGCTTCATTATAAGGTAGTGGAACTTGACGGTGGATACATGGAATGGAAGCAGGCCGGACTGTGAAGGGGCAAGTCTTGAAATGGATGAGTCCGGGGCTGCTCCAGTGGAAAGGAGAAACTATTCTGGGTAAAAAATGACTGTAATTTCGCGATAGGCTTGCATATAATGGCTCTTTTCATTATCTTTGCATCCGATTTCAAGGAAATCACGCGGAAATAGCTCAGTCGATAGAGCACTAGCCTTCCAAGCTGGGGGTCGCGGGTTTGAGTCCCGTTTTCCGCTCCATGTAAGACTTGCTGTTTTTCAGCAGGTCTTTTTTGTTGTATCCGTGAGGTAAAGGGCATTTGTTCGGATAGCCCTGTTATAATGTTTAATGCAACATGGCTGTGCAAAGTCTTGATATGTGCCATAAAATATCGTTAATACTTTATCTTTAATCCATAATATGATTGTTGGAGTTGTGTGAATATAGTATATTTGTGTGGAGTACAAGTAATGAAAGATAAAAGTATGCTCTTTTGATATGGATGATAAATCAAAATGGGATGAAGGGGTTTCATGGCTTTGTGAGATGTGTTTTGAGTTTATGGGACTGATTGGAATAATAAAAACAGTATGATATGATAGAGCAGGTTATAATAAAGAATTATAAGTCGATAAGGGATTTGTCTTTACCCCTAAACCGATTGAATGTGCTCATTGGGTCAAACGGTGTGGGTAAAAGTAATTTTATCTCATTTTTTGAATTGACGAAAGCCATATATGAGCAACGGTTCGGAAGTTATACTTTGTCAAAAGGTGGTATTGACAGCTTGTTGTATCGTGGAAGGAAGGTATCTCCTTCCATCCATGGATTGTTGGATTTCGATAATAATAATGCTTTCTTTTTTGAAATAAAACCCGCGCAATCCAATAAGGGATTTATAGAAAAAACGGGGGATTATTTCAATAATTTCCATACAGAAGGTAAGGATTATACGGAATGGAATAAGACGCTATGGGATTCCGCTGTTGAAGAATCTTCTTTAATCCAAAATCTCAAATGGAGGGCCGGTTATTTAAAGAAATATTTGAGTAGCTTTACGGTATATCATTTTCATGATACCAGTGTAAGTTCTCCTATGCGTGGAGATTGTAATATCAATGATAACGAATACCTTCGTGACAATGGTTCTAATTTGGCGGCATTTCTCTATTCTATGATGCAGAATGATGAAACTAATTTTCGGTTGATAGAAGGGGTGGTAAGTTCCATTGCGCCTTATTTTAAGTGTTTCAAGTTACGTCCGGATGTGAATGATAAGGAAAGAATACGTCTGGAATGGGAAGAAAAGGAGACTGATATGTATCTTAACGGATACAGTTTTTCGGATGGGACTTTACGTTTTATTGCTTTGGCCACTTTACTGTTGCAATCAAAAACCCCCGAGATTATTGTGATTGATGAGCCCGAGCTTGGTTTGCATCCTGCTGCTATAAATAAGTTTGCCGAACTTGTTAAACGTGCATCCAATAAGAGTCAGATTATTTTATCCACACAATCTACAAATTTAGTGAATTGTTTTGATGTGGAAGATATTATAGTTGTGGATAGGGTTGAAAGCCAATCTGTTTTTAGGCATTTGTCAGAAGAGGATTTGGCGACATGGATGGATGAATACGATTTGTCTATTAGTGATTTGTGGGAGAAGAATATGATAGGAGGACAGCTATGAGACGTGTATATATTGTTGTGGAAGGACAAACTGAGCAGGAGTTTGTCAATACTGTTATCTCTCCTTATTTACAGGGATTTGGTGTATTTAGCATTACTCCTGTTTTAATCCGGACCAGTAGGAACGGGAGAGGTGGAATGGTGAATTACCAACATTTATGGAATACCGTAAAATTGCTTCTGAAATCTTCAAGAAAGGATTTTGTTGTGACTACATTTATTGATTTTTTCAGGATACCTAACACCATGCCAAGGTATGAAGAATGTATGGCGAAAGTCAGTAAAATAGAGCGTGTCGAAGCACTGGAAAGCGCTATGAATGAAAATATCGGAGATAGACGTTTCTTTTCTTATATCCAGTTACATGAATTTGAGGCTCTTTTGTTTTCTAATAATAATGGCTTTGCGTACTATTTTCCAGAAGAATGTGCTAAAAGAACAGGTAATATTGTTTCCTCGTATGAAAATCCAGAGGATATAAATTCATCTCCAGAGGGAGCACCTTCTAAAAGATTGTTGGCCTTGAAATCTGATTACAATAAAGTGTTGGAGGGAAACTTAATAGCATTGGAGGTGGGGATAATGAGTATGCTTGAAAAATGTCCGAGATTCAATAGGTGGATAACCCAAATCATTGACACCTGTAAAATATAGGTTGAATGAGGTTCGGGGCATATTGTATGAAGGCAGAAAGTCGGTTGTTTATATCTGATGATTCTATAGTGTTTGGAAAAAGCCAACACGCATTTTGGGGCGTGTTGGTGATGTAAAGTCTTATTCCGTATCGAACCGGAACACAGTAGTTTGCCGGTATTCCTCCCCGGGGCGCAACAGGCAGGAGGGGAAATCGGGATGCGATGGCGTGTCGGGATAGTATTGCGTTTCGAGGCAGACGGCGGTATCGGGGTAGACGTAATAACCGGCTGTGTAGAGCAGTACGGAGGGTAGGTCGGTTTTTACCGTCAGGCTGCGGCCCGTGGTGGGGTTGGACAACCAGGCGGCCTCCACCATGTCGGGAGACTTTTCTGTTTTCAGTATGTAACAGTGGTTGTAGCCTTTGTTCCATTTCAGTTGCTCGTGGTCGTCATATAAGTCCTGTCCGATGGGCTTGGCTGAAGTAAAATCGAAAGGCGTGCCGTCCACATTTACCCGTTTTCCCGTAGGGATGAACTGTGGGGTGGTGTCCAACATCGTATGTGACGGGATGTGTAATATGTGCCCTGTGATTCGCTCTTTTTTGCCGCCCAAATTGAAGTAGGCATGGTTCGTCAGATTCAGAAAGGTTGCCTTGTCTGTCGTTCCATAGTAACGAATGGACAGTTCGTTATCATCGGTCCAACGGTATTCCACTGTTACGTGAACATTGCCAGGGTAACCTCCCTCTCCGTCAAGAGAAAGCCGCTTGAAGCGTACACCGTCGTCCAAAATTTCCCAGTCCCACAGCATGCGGTCGAATCCGGAGAAGCCGCCATGGTTGGTGTTCTGCCCGTCGTTTTTTTCCAGTTCGTAGGTTTGCCCATCGATGCAGAGGCGTGCGCCTCCGATGCGGTTGGCAAAGCGGCCCACGATGGCACCCATGTAGAACTCGTCCGACAGCGGGTCGGCCGGACTGACGAGTACATTCGCCATCTCTCCATTCCTGTCCGGCACGATGGCAGAAAGCCAACGGGCACCCCAGTTGGTCAGTTCAACCACGGCTCCGGTTGAGTTCGTCAACTGGAAGCCGTAGACCGGGGTGCCCGTCGGCATATTACAAATAATTTGTGTTTTTATTCGCATAATTCACGATGGATTTGTGCGCCTTGGTGGTTGATGTCCAATGTGCGTGCCTTGTCCAAATATTCCATGGCATGTGCCTTGTCGCCCAATCCGAGGTAACCCAACCCCATCACATAATTGCAGTGTATGGCGTTGCGCTTGTCCAGATTGTTCTCCCAGATGGCCAGGTCGGGCAACGATACGGCAAAGTAGTCTATGCGGCAGTGGTCGAACAAGTGTTTCTCACCGTGCTTGATGAGCTTGTTGAAGCGTCCGCGTGCCTTGCCTTCCTCGCCCAATGCGCGCCAAGCCAGTCCCTGATAGAAAATCTTGTCCGGTTGCGCATCGTTGTAGAAGAACGCCTGTTGCGGTTCGGCAGAGCCTTGGGTGGCCTTGTGCAACCAAAGCGTGGCATTTTCTTCGTCTCCCAGTCCGCGGTAAGCCAGTCCTTTGTAATACCAGATGTCGTTCTCTTCGGCATTGATGAGTTTGCCCTCACCCAAGTTATACGGGTATTGGTCTGTGGCTAGCAACAAAGCCAAAGCGTCGGCGTAGCGGTGTTCGCGCAGGGCGATTTTGGCCAGTTCCACATGGCAGATGGTGTATTGTCCCGTGATTTTTCCTTCACCGCCTTCCCACGGATGGAATTTGCGGGCGGCAATCAGTGCCTTGGCCTCTTCATAGCGTCCTAATTGGTTGTAGAGCGTGATGCGCTCGATGGACAGGTCGTCGCGGCTTTCCGTTTCGGCCGGATGGGCTTCGAGGAATGCGAGACGTTCCGCTTGCGGACGTCCGAGCCGTTTGTAGAGCTGGTCCAATTCCATCAGGATGCGGGCGTCGCTTTCATCGAGGCGGTAAGCCTTCTCCAGTGTATCCACGGCCTTCTGCGGGTCATTGCGTTTGTTGTAGTAAGCCAGCGAGAGGTTGCGCCATACGGTGGGGAACGTTGGGTCGATGGCGGCCGATGCCTCCCAACATGTGATGGCATTGTCGTATTGCCGTGCGGCATACCAGAAGTTGCCGAGGGAGTAGGCCGCTTTGGCGCAGGCTTTGTGGTTCTCTTTCATCGCATCCTGCAACACCAATACTTCTTCGATGCGGTTGGGGAAACAGTAAGAATGGTCATCCTGTTCGGCCTTTTTGTAATATTCGAGCGCCTTGACTGTGTCGCCTTTACGTGAGTGGCAGTAGCCCAACGCGTAATGTACCATCGGGTAGACTGAGCTTTGTGTGGCGGCGTAACCCTCCAACAAGTTGATGGCCTCGTCGTAAAGTCCGGCCTGTGCGAAATCGAGTGCGTATTCGATGTAGACGTGGGCTGCGCCGCGCATCAGTCGCTGCATTTCCTTCAGTACGTTGTCGTCGTCCGTGAGAAGATATTGCTCGAAGCGGCATCCCATGTTGAAGCGGTCTATCTTGAGCGATTCCGCTATCAGGTCGAGGGCTTCTTCCTTACGTCCCAAGTGGCGCAGGATGGAAGCTTTCAGTTGGCGTGCCTTGTGGTGGTGCCAGTTGCGCACGAGCGAGCGGTCTATCAGGTCGAGAGCTTTCTCGAAGTTGCCCCTGCGGCAGTCGATGGCAGCCAAGTTGTAATAGGCGGCATCCTGCCAAGCGGCATTCCAAGCCGATTTGAAGAAAGCGTCGTACGCCTCGTCCGTTTTGTCCTGCATCAGACAGCTCCAACCCAGATTGTAATACGGTTCACCGTCGTAAGGGTTCGGATTGCGTTCCGTCAGGGTCTCGACGGCTTTACGGAAATAACCTTCAGCCTTGGCGAATTGTCCCTTGCGCATCAGGAGCAACCCCATGGCGTTGTTGCAACGCACGTCGCCCGGTTCGCGGTGCAACGCTTCCTCATAGTAGTCCATCGGGTTGTAAGTCGCGTGGCGGTATTGCTCCAAGTGCAGTCCCGTCAGGAAAAGTTGCTCGGTGGACGCGATGTCCTTCGGGTCTTTGGCGGCTTTGGCCGGATCCGGTACGGGCTTGATCTCCGGTTTGTCGGCCTGATAGCTTACCAGGATACGGCCTTCATGGTTGCGGATTTCAACCAGGATGTCTTCGTCTTTCAAGCCCTCGGCTGCAAATTCTGCTTGGAACGGTTCTGCCGGAGAGATGGAGATGACTTTGTCGAAAAGGGTGGCACCGCCCACGTTGTCCTTGACGAATACATGCACGTCCTTGTTCACTCCGGTGGTGTACAGGATGACTTTGCCTTTGCCCTCCTTGACTTCCATGTTCAGCAACGCGTCCTTGGTGGCATTCTTCACGTAGCTCACCTCGGCGTAAGGCATGAAGTACTGTTTCCACGACTTTTCCTCGTAGGGCTGCAACCAAGTGAAGTCCGGTTGGTTGTCGGTGTACATGCCCGTCATCAGTTCGATGTACGGGCCGTCCTCGTCCGTCAGGTTGCGGTCCCATGCGCGTCCGAAGTCGCCGTTTCCCCATGTCCATTGCTTCTTTCCCGGCGACACGTGATGGTCGGCCACGTGGAGCAATCCGCCTTTCACGTCTTCTTCATAGCCTCCTACGAAGTCGAATTTCGATTGGATGGCCATGTATGAAGTCGGCACGGGGATATTCTTGTATTTCGAGATGTCCACACCGGCAGAGTAGTCTTGTTTATAGTACACGCCTGTTGCGATGGGGAACGATGACACGTCACGCTTGCCATGGTCGAACACGGCGTTCACATCGGGCGGGAACACTGAATGGTAGTGGTCGTTGACCACCACGGCCGGGTTTGCCCACCACAGGAACGTCTGGGGGAAAGACGTACGGTTGTAAATCTTCACGTTGATTTCGATGTATGCCTTGCCCGGATAGAGCGTAAAGCCTTGCATGCCTTTGGTGCGGAACATGCGTTCCACTTCGTTGCACCATACTGTCTTGCTGCCGTCGGCATGCTCCTCGATGGAGAAGTCTGTGGGCAGGAACGTGGACGGGCGGTGGTGTTGCGGCCAGTTGAACTCGATACCGCCCGAAATCCACGGGCCGGTCAACCCGACGAGCGCGGGCTTCACCACTTGGTTGTAGTACACGAAGTGGCGTTGCTTTACCTTGTCGTAGGCCATGTGGATACGTCCGCCCAGTTCCGGGAGTATCATCACCTTGATATATTCGTTCTCGATGAAGAGCGCATGGTAAAGCTTGTCTTTCTTTTCATCTGAGATTTTTTCTACTACCGGATAGGGATATACCGAACCGCTGCTGCCTTGGTATACACGTTTTTCCAAGAAAATCGGGTTCTTTTCTTCCTTGCCGATTTCGTAGGTGGGGAGCAGGATGTCCTCTTCCCATGCACGCACCTCGGAGGTGTTCACCGTGCTTTGAATCAAATAGGATGTGATTTTTTCCATGATGTATGAAGTTATTGGATAAGTTCGTGTTCGATTTCTTCCAGACTCTTGCCTTTCGTCTCAGGCAGGCGGCGCCATACGAAGATGCCTCCTGCGAGGCAGATGATGCCATAGAGCCAGAATGTCCCGGCTGCGCCCAGTCCCGTGTTCAGTACAGGGAACGTGTAAGTCAGTATGAAGCAGGCTGCCCACAAGGCAAATGTGCAAACAGACATGGCCACCCCCCGTATGCGGTTGGGGAATATTTCGGAGATGATGACCCACATGGTCGTAGCCAATGTCATGGCATAGCAGGCGATGGCGGCCACCACGATGACAAGCAGCAGTACGCCGCTGATGTGGAACCAGTAGGCTGCGCCCATGAAAGTGTAGATCAACGTCAGGCCGAACGCGCCGAAGAGTGTCAGTGCCTTGCGTCCCCAACGGTCTACCACGCACATGGCCAGAATGGTGAAAATCACGTTGGTTACTCCCGTCACCACGATGTTCATCAACACGTCGGACACGCCGTAACCGGCAGCCATGAAGATTTCCTGGGCATAGTTGAAGATGACGTTGATGCCACACCATTGCTGCAACACGGCCATTACCACTCCGATGAGCAGGATTTTGCGCATCGAGGGATGGAGCAACTGCCGGAATCCGCCCTCCACGGTCTTTTCGCGCGAGGCGGCTTCGATGGCGGCCAGTTCTTCACGAGCATGTGCCTCGCCGCCTATCTTCGTGAAGATTCTGAATGCTTTCTCCTTATATCCCGACGAAGCTAACCAACGCGGGCTTTCGGGCAACACGAAACTGAAGAAGAAGAACAGCGCAGCGGGTACGGTCATGGCCCAGAACATCCACCGCCATCCCGTTTGCCCGTTCCATGACAGACGGATCATTTCGGCTGTGGCATGGTCGGCCACCGGTTCGGCAATCTGCCAGTTGACGATTTGTGCGCTGAGGATACCCAGTACCACCGTCAACTGGTTGATGGACACGAAACGTCCGCGCAAGTGGGCCGGGGCGATTTCCGCTATATACATAGGAGAAAGGCTCGAGGCGATGCCGATGGCGAATCCGCCGATGAGGCGGAACACGTTGAACCATCCGAAGGAATTCGCTGCACCGGTCCCTATGGCTGTACAGATAAACAGCCCTGCGGCCACGATCAGAATCGGTTTACGTCCTAATCGGTCGCTCAACTTTCCTGCGCTCAACGCACCGATGAGGCAGCCTATCAACGCGCTGCTCATGGCCCAACCCTGCATCGTGGGGCTGTTTGCAATCTGGAAATATTGTTCATAAAAAGGTTTCGCGCCACCGATGACGACCCAGTCGTAACCGAAGAGGAATCCGCCCATGGCAGAAATCAGCGCAATCAAAAACAGGTAAAGGTTCGTTTTCGTCTTCATGTGAATGAGTTGATTTAAGTTTGTTTGTTTCCGGATGCAAAGTAACATGCTTTTTACGGTTTGGGAAATGGATAGAATCACTTATGATATGGACGATTTTGCGGTGGGGCGTTTGGGGGTGGACAGGAGGCGGTGCGGAATGCCGGAGGTGTGGTGGCTTATTTTGACAAACAGGGGGCGGTGGATTGTTGAGCGGAGTTCGTGAAATCGTTTGGCGCAGAACGAAAAATCAATCTCATGAGAGTGGAAAATCGTTTGGCGCAGAATAAAAAATCAATCTCCTGATGATTTTTAAAGAATCGGAAGTGGTTGAATGATAGAGTGTTGTTGATGGACTGCCCGTTTTACGGCCTGCAGTAAAAAAATATTGACTATGAAGCAAAATTACATGTTTTTGACGAGAATTTCGGACATGGGCAAGTTTTTCTTTTCGTACTTTTGTACACAGAGTTATACTATTTAAATATCATACGGAATATCATGGAAATAAAGATGAATTTGAAGCAGGTCGGAGTGCTCGCTGTTGCGGCCATGTTGTCTTTGGGCGTGCAGGCTCGTGGCGGGAAACGCTTGTCGGAGTATGTAAATCCGTTTATTGGAGCCACGACGAACACGCAAATGGCCAAGGCCGAACATGGGTTGGGAAAGACCTTTCCTGGTGTGGCTACGCCGTGGGGCATGACGCAGGTCAGCCCCAATACCATTACCGGAGGCGACAACGGTTCGGGGTACAGTTATGAACATACGACCATCGAAGGCTTTGCCTTGACCCAGATGAGCGGTGTCGGATGGTATGGCGATTTGGGGAATTATCTGGTGATGCCCACCACAGGACCTTTGCATACGTATCGCGGCGAGGCGGAACGTCCGGAAGAGGGCTACCGTTCGCGTTATGACAAAGAGAGCGAGACGGCACGTGCCGGGTATTACGCTGTCCGTCTGACCGATTATGACATCCGGGCGGAGCTGACGGCCACGCCTCACGGCGGGGTCATGCGTTTCACTTATCCGGAAAACGAATGTTCGCGCATTCAAATCGACTTGGCCCGCCGTGTGGGCGGTACGTCTGTCCGGCAGTACGTGGAGCGTGTGGACGACTACACCATCCGCGGATGGATGCGTTGCACGCCCGACGGAGGCGGTTGGGGCAACGGGGGAGGGAAGGCCGATTATACGGTCTACTTTTACACCCGTTTCAGCAAGCCGTTGGAACGTTACGGCGTATGGTCGGCCGAATTTCCCGAAGGCATGGGGCGCAAGTTGGAAAACGTGACTTCGCCGGAATTTGCCGAGGCGGTGCGTCGGGCGAAGGTGACGGAACGTCCCGACCGCATGGAGGGAGACCACCTGGGATTTTATACGGAGTTCCCCACGCGTGAAGGCGAACAGGTGCTGATGCGCACGGCTATTTCCTTTGTCAGTCTGGAAGGGGCGGAGGCGAACTTCAAAGCCGAATTGAAGGGTGAGGACTTCGAGCGGTATTGTGAAAAGGCGGCTGCGCTGTGGGACGAGGCCTTGTCGAAAATCAAAATCTCCGGGGGGACGGAGGATGAGCGCACGATTTTTTATACTTCGCTGTACCACACGATGATAGACCCGCGTGACTATCGCGACGTGACGGGTGAATACGTAGGAGGAGACCGGAAGGTGCACAAGACCGACGCATTCAAGAAGCGTACGGTGTTCAGCGGTTGGGATGTGTTCCGCAGTCAGTTCCCCCTGCAAAACCTTATCAATCCGGAGGTGGTGAACGACATGATCAACTCGTTTGTCACTCTGGCCGAGGAAAACGGTACGGGCGTGTACGAACGTTGGGAGTTCCTGAACGCTTACAGCGGCTGCATGTTGGGTAATCCGGCCATAGCCGTCATCGTCGATGCCTATATGAAAGGCATACGCGGATACGACGTGGAGAAAGCTTACCGCTTTGCCCGTCAGACAGCCGACCGCATCGGGCACCATCCGGAACTGGGATATTCGCCCGGCGGCAGCGGCATATCGGAAACGTTGGAATACGGATACTTCGATTGGTGTGTGGGCGAATGGGCCGAGGCTCTGGGCAAGACGGAGGATGCCGGCATCTATCACCGGCGTGGGCAGGCATACCGTAAAATCTTCGATAAGGAAAAGGGATGGTTCCGCGTGCGCAACGCCGACGGCTCGTGGGCGGACTGGCCGGAAAAGGGACGCTTGCAGGAGTGGTACGGTTGCATGGAGTGCAATCCCTATCAACAGGGTTGGTTCGTGCCGCACGACGTGCCCGGCATGGTGGAAATCATGGGCGGTCGCGACAAAGTGCTAGCCGATTTGGAATCCTTTTTTGAAAACACGCCGCGCGAATTTTATTGGAATCCCTATTACAACCATGCCAATGAACCCGTGCACCACGTACCTTTCCTCTTCAACCGCTTAGGGGCACCGTGGCTCACGCAGTACTGGACGCGTGTGATTTGCGCCGACGCTTACAAGAACAATCTGGCCGGTCTATGCGGCAATGAAGATGTGGGGCAGATGTCGGCTTGGTATATACTGGCTTCTGCGGGGTTCCATCCGCTTTGTCCGGGCGAGACGCGTTATGAATTGACTGCTCCTGTGTTCGACCGTGTGGAAATCGTGCTCGACCGCCGTTATGCCAAAGGCCGTAAGTTTGTAGTCACTACGGAGGGGAATGCGCCCGATGCCTGTTACATACAGTCGGCCACGCTGAACGGCAAGCCTTACAACCGTTGTTACATCGATCACGAGGATATCGTCCGTGGCGGTGAGTTGCATTTCGTGTTGGGGCGTACGCCGAACAAGCAGTGGGGTGTGGAATGAGCGGCTGTACGGCAAGTCATATAGGAATGGAGGGAATCGCAAAATTGTCCATGTGATAAGTGATTCTCTCCATTTCGGCTTTTAGTGAAACAGGCTTACTTTGCAGACGAATAATCATTCTTAAATCTATATGGCGATATGGCTCAAAAAATCATGTTATCTTTGGCGGTATTCTTCTGTTGGACGTTTGCCCTGAGAGCGGAAGAGTACAAATTGTCTTCGCCCGACAAGAAACTGGAGGTGAAGCTCCGTGTGGAAGGGCGTACGGAATTTGAAGTGTGGTACGACAAGGTGAAGTTGGTGGAACCTTCGGTGGTAGGGATGAACTTGTCCGATGGGCGTAACGTGGGAGGCGACCCCGTGATCTCTGTGAAGAAAGACCGTGTGAACCGCAAGATAGACGTCGTGGCGGGGAAAAACAAGACCCTGAAAGAGGCGTACAATGAAATCGTGTTGTCTTACGGCACTGACTACGACTTGGTCGTGAGAGCCTACAACGAAGGGTGGGCTTACCGTTTCGTGACGCATTGGGACAAGGAAATCATCATCGAGAGCGAAGATGCCGTGTTCAATTTCGCTTTTACCCCTACGGTGTATTTCCCTGAGTGCGACAGCAATACCGCACCCGAGCGTGAACAGTCGGGCAAGGTGCACCAGATTCATCAGGGCTACCGTAACTTCGAGCGGCTTTACAAGGTGTACCGTTCGCCGGGTGAGATTCCGGCCGGACGTTTTTCCGTTTCTCCGGTGCTCTTCGAGTATCCCGGCAAGCCCTACAAGGTGGTGGTGACGGAATCGGACACTTACGATTATCCCGGCTTGTATATGGAAGCCGCCGGGCAGAATGCCATGCGCGGAAAGTGGGCGGGCTATCCCAAGGAAGTGATGGACGGAGACCCGTCGAACCCTTACCGTTGGTATTCCAACCATTTGGTGATTTCACGTGAGGATTACATAGCAAGGACGGGAGGCAACCGCACGTTCCCATGGCGCGTCATGATCGTGTCCGACGATGACAAGACGTTGTTGAACAATGAGTTGGTCTACATGTTGGCCGAACCTTGCAAGATTGAGGATACCTCGTGGATACAACCCGGAAAGAGTGCTTGGGAATGGTGGCATAAAGCCGTGGTGGAAGGCGTGGACTTCCCGGTGGGGAACAAACATCTTTCGTTGCAACTTTATAAATACTATGTGGACTGGGCTTCGGAGAACGGCATAGAATACATGACGCTCGATGCCGGATGGAAAATGGAGTACATCAAGGAATTGTGCGACTATGCCCGGGGGAAGAACGTGAAGATATTGGTTTGGACTTGGGCCAGTTGCCCGTTGGAGAATCCGGACGATTGGATCAAGCAGATGCACGAGTGCGGGGTGGCGGGTGCCAAAATTGATTTCTTCGAACGCAACGACCAGATTGCCATGCGCTGGGGTCGCGAATTTGCCGAACGGTTGGCGCAGTACCGGATGGTGGCCATCTTCCACGGGTGTCCCGTACCGGTGGGCTTGAACCGTACTTACCCCAACGTGATGAATTATGAGGCTGTGAGAGGAGCCGAATGCAATTTCTGGGAAAAGACCATCACGCCCGAATACCACACGCGTTTCCCCTTCATCCGTTCATTGGCCGGACCGGAAGATTACACGCCGGGCGGCATGCGCAACGTGACACCCGAAGAGTTCCAACCGCGTGACCGGGACAGCATCCCTCCGATGAACATGGGGACGCGTTCGCATGTCTTGTCCATGTACGTCATATTCGACCATTGGATCGGTTACCTGTGCGACGCGCCTTCGGAATATGACAAATATCCCGACATCTTGGATTACCTGTCGAAAGTTCCTTCGGTGTGGGACAAGACCCTTCCGCTCGATGCCCGTTTGGGCGAGTACATCGTGATGGCCAAACAAACCGGTAAGGATTGGTACGTGGGCGGCATGACGAACTGGACACCGCGTAGCGTGACGGTGGACTTCGGTTTCCTGAAACGCGGGAAGACCTATCGCGCTGTGGTTTTCAAGGATAAACCGGAGTCGGGCGACCATCCGACAACGTATGCCTGCGAGACGATGAATGTGGACCGGAATACGATACTGACGTTGGATATGGCTCGCGGAGGCGGCTTTGCGATTCGTCTGACGGAAGAATGAAAGTAAGGTTTTATACGAAAGGCCGCAGAAGGAGATGTCCTTCTGCGGCCTTTCGCATGGTGGGTGCCGTATCTTCAGGGAGTCTCTTGTGTACTGAGGATTTTCAGGAGTTGCTTCTCGCGTTGGAGTTCTTTGGTATCCTTGTCCGGCGATATCAGCATCATGCTCCGTATGATGTCCTCGTTGCAGCAAGTGTAATTATAGTATTCCAACAGTTCTCCGGTCAGTTGTGCTTTGGGGATTACTTCTGTGCATAAGTCGGCAAACTCTTCCAGTGGGATTTCGTCGCCTTGCCGGACAAAGAGGATACGCCGGGCGATCGGATTGCGGTTATAGTCGTGTGTCAGATAGATTCCTTTCATGATTTGGGGATACTCGATGATGGGCAGTTGCAGGTAGACCACCTTCAGGGCAAGTTGCAGGCGTTTTTGTTCGTTGAACATCAGATAACCGATTTGAAACGGCGAGAACAGCCCCACGCCGATATAGTAGTCACCCGACAGGTTCTGGCAATAGACTTTGGGCATGGTGTCGCCATCTACGATAGAGGATATCATATAAGGCTCCACTTTCAGTCCGTCGGAGTAGGATGAAGAACTGTAAGACTGGTAAAGCCCGGTATAGATGCCGGCATTGGGCAGGTATTTGATGGCTTCTTTCTCGATGTCGTCCAGGAAAGGTCGTCCGCCGTTTTTGTTGGAAACGAAACGTGGCTCGATGTGGCTCACTTTGTCGTACAATTCGTCGAGGCAACCTTGCAGTTTGCGTTTCGACACGTTGTTGACTTGTTGCAGCCCTTGGTCTAACGCACTTTCCGTACCGCATCCTCCGGAGAGCAGATTGATGTATGTGGGGAGCACGGAAGAATAGAGCGAGGAGAGTACGCTGGACGCGATGCCCGTCTCCTCGGAGATGTCCTTCATCCGTACACCGGCTTCGCGCAGTTTCTTCATTCGTTCGTAGAGTGATACCAATTTGTCCATACGTATGTTCTTTGGGGCAAAGGTACGTTTTCCATGTTACAAACCTGTTGCTTTCGTGCTTCATTACCGTGAGATGAATGTTACATTATAAATACGGGTTTGGACGGACGTATGATATATAATGAATTAATTTTTTCAGATGGCGGTTTGGGATAGTTTTGCAGCCGAAAACAAAACTATGGTTATGGAACAAATCGTAAAGAACAAAAGATTCTCGGATGCGTTGCTCATCCTGTGGGCGGGCGGTGCAGCCTTGCTTTCCTACTCTTTGGTGTATGCCTTACGCAAACCTTATACGGCGGCTTCGTTCGAGGGGCTTGATTTCTTCGGCACGGACTACAAGGTCGCGGTGACGACGATTCAGATTTTAGGTTATGTGATAGCCAAGTTCTTTGGCATCAAGTTGATTTCGGAGTTGAAGAAGGAGTGTCGTTTCAAGTTTTTCGTCTGTTCGGCGGTAGCAGCCGAGGCGGCTTTGGTCGGCTTCGGCCTGTTGGCTCCTCCGTTCAATGTGGCGGCCATGTTTTTGAACGGCTTGTCGCTCGGTTGCATGTGGGGCGTGATATTCAGCTTTATCGAGGGGCGCAAGGTGACGGATATGTTGGCCAGTCTGTTGGGGGTAAGCATGGTGTTCAGTTCCGGTGTGGCTAAGAGTTTCGGTTTGTTTGCCATGAACGAGATGCACGTGGGACAGTTTTGGATGCCTGCCGTGATTGGGGCTTTTGCTTTGCCTCTTCTCGTTTTTATGGGGTATATGTTGAAGCGTCTGCCACAGCCTACGGAAGAGGATATTGCGCTGCGTAACGAACGTGTGACATTGGACGGAAACGGACGTAAACGCTTGTTCCGGAGTTACGCTCCGATTCTTACCCTGTTGTTTGTGGGCAATTTCATGTTGTTGGTGTTACGCGACATCAAAGAAGATTTTCTGGTCAATATCCTGGATATGAGCAATCAGTCTTCTTGGCTTTTCGCCCAGGTGGATACGATTGTTACGTTGGTCATCCTCGGGATATTTGCCGCTTTCATCTTCTTCCGCAGCAATATTCGGGCTTTGATGTGCTTGATGGGACTGGTCATTGCCGGTTGTTTGGTCATGACATACGTGTCACTGAATTATGAGGCATTGGATTGGCAGCCAGTAGTGTGGTTGTTTGTGCAGAGCCTGTGCCTCTACATTGCCTATCTGACTTTCCAGACGATTTTCTTCGATCGCTTCATCGCTTGTTTCCGTATCAGGGGAAATGTAGGTTTCTTCATTGCCATTATCGATTTCATCGGCTACATGGGTACGGTGACTCTGCTTTCCACCAAGGAGTTTCTGAATTTCGACATGGAGTGGTTTGCGCTTTACAACCACATGGCATGCGCGGTCGGCGCGGTTTGTGCGGTATTGTTCACAGTGGCTGCCGTATTGATTTATAAACGGTATTCCGCTCAAGGGCGTAGAAAAGAACAGACGGAGCGTACGACTTTGTATATGAATCCTCAATATAATGTAATTTGACGATGAAACAGGATTATGATGTGATAATTATCGGTGGCGGTTTGTTGGGATGCGCCACGGCTTACCAGTTGGCCAAACGTAAGGCGGGGAAGGTGTTGTTGTTGGATGCCAACGAGATAGCGTCGCAGGCTTCGTCCCGTGCAGCCTGCCTGTTGACACGGGCGCGTACCAAACCGGCTTTGATGGAAATGGTGCAGGAAACGTATGATTGCATCGATGAAATAGAGCGCCTTTTGGGGGAATCGCTCGAACTGCAGCAGTGCGGCAGTGTGACCATCTCTTCGTCCGACGCATCGCTGAAAGAACTCGAAGCATTGGAAGAAGCGGCCGTACGTTTCGGAATACCGAATGAACGTATCGACCGGAGGCGTTTGAAAGAACTTCTTCCTTGGATGGAGGTCTCGGCGGTAGAAGAGGCGCTTTACATGCCTACGGATGCGTTTATAGATTGTGCTTTGTTATGTTCCGGTTATGCACGTGCTGCACGAAGTCTCGGGGCGGAATTGCGTCCGAATACGAAAGTAAAAGCCATTGTGGCTGTTGGAGACAAGGCGACAGGAGTGGAGTTGGCAGACGGGGAAAAAGTACCGGCATCGGTTGTCGTGAATGCCGCAGGTTCGTGGGCCAACCTGTTGATGCGTCCTTTAGGGGTAGGGCTTCCTTTTACTCCGGTACGGAGTCATTTTTGGATTACGGGAACAAACCCCGGGCGTTTTCCGGCAAACCATCCTTTTACGGTGATTCCCGATGCCCGCGCTTTCACCCGTTCGGATGTGGGGGCGTTGATTATCGGTTTGCGCGAAAGTGAATGTCAAGCCTTCAATCCCGACACATTGACGGATAAGTTGGAGGATTTCGATTTCAATAAGGCAGCCGAATGGAAAGTGCTCGACGAGTGTGCCCCGTTGCTACAGCGTTATCTTCCGGACATAGAAACGCTGGGTGTCGCGCATTATGTGGCCGGGCCTTCATGTTACGTGCCGGATGCCAAATTCATTATCGGGCAGGTGCGTCCATACGAAGGGTTGTATGCCGTAGCCGGATGCTGTGGAGGAGGCGTGGCTGCCGGTGGAGGTATGGGACGCTTGGCCGCAGAATTGATTTTGCGGGAAGAGCCGTTTGTGGATCCGGCCGGGTTTGCACCGGACCGTTTCGGGGCAGTGGACTCGTTTTCGGTTGAGTTTCAAAAAAGGTGTGCGGATGCCCGTTCCAATAAAAAAGGTGGATAGGGTTCGGATATATGGAAGATAAAAAAGCGAAAGATATGAAGCGGTATATTGTATTCTTAAAGCAAGTGCCTTTGTCTACAAAGGTAGAGATGGATCCTGTAACCCGGACGCTGAAGCGTTCGTCGGCCATGACCCGGACAAATCCTGATGACTTGTATGCCTTGCAGTTGGCAGTAAAATTGAAAAGGCAGACGGGGGCTGAGATAGTGGCGGTAAGCATGGGACCCGCTTCGGCGGAAGAAGTGCTCCGGGAGGCTTTGCAAAGAGGGGCGGATAAGGCGGTTTTGTTGTCCTCCAAGGCATTTGCCGGAAGCGATACGTGGTGTACGAGCCTGGTACTGGCGGCAGCCGTGCGCAAGTTGGGTGAATACGACTTGTTGCTTTTCGGGAAAATGGCGGTGGATGGCGATACGGCACAAGTGGGGCCTGAGGTAGCCGGACAGTTGGACATTCCCCAAGTGACGCATTTGATGGAGGTTTCGGACATATCGGATACTTGTATATGTGTGAGGAAGAAGGCCGGTCGTTTACTCCAACGTATGGAGGTGGATTTGCCTTGTGTCGTGACGGTTGGTCGGGAGACGGGGGAACTGGATTGTCCCACACTGGCCGGTTGGCGGTGGGCTCAGCGGCAGGCCATCCTTCATTGGGATGAATGCGACTTGGGACTGGAACCTTCGCAGGTCGGATTGCAGGCATCTCCTACTCAAGTAGTGTCTACTATGGTGCCTCAACGGAAGAAAGACGTGGAATGGCTTCCCGACGGGGAAAAGTTTTTTGCAGTCGTCCGTGAAAGCATGAGACGCGGAATTAATTTTTAAAAAGCAAGATGAAAATGAATAAAGATAAGGATTTTATACTTCAATTACAGGCCGGGCAATGTGTATCCTGCGGAATATGTGCCGAAAGTTGTGCCTATGGGGCTATCCGTATGGGCGACTTTCCGGAGGTGGATGAAGAGAATTGCCGGTTATGTGGCGCTTGTGTGCAGGCTTGTCCGGTTGGAGCTTGGGTGATGCAGCGTCAAGATGAAAGGCAGGAACAGCCTGTGGATGATTCCAATGGCATTTGGGTGTGGGCGGAAGTCATGGACGGAGCTTTGGCACCGGTAAGCCGGGAACTTTTGGGAAAGGCTGTGGCACTTGCGGCTTGCCGTCCCCAACCGGTTGAGGCTGTACTGATAGGCGGTGAGGTGGCTGCATGGGCAGATGAGTTGATAGCCGCCGGTGCAGACCGCGTGCACGTGGTGGAGTCTCCGCTTCTATCGGATTTTGTGGAGGAAAACTATACGGAGGTGTGGGCCGGCTTGGTGCGCAAACAGCATCCTTCGGTCCTGCTTATCGGGGCTACGCCATGCGGTCGTGGTTTGTCCGCACGATTGGCTGCTGTACTGCATACCGGATTGACGGCAGATTGTACGGAGTTGGAAATGGATACGGACAGCGGACTGTTGCGCCAAATACGCCCGGCTTTCGGAGGAAATCTGATGGCTACGATTGTCAACCCCGTTTGTAGGCCGCAAATGGCTTCCGTACGTCCCGGGGTGATGAAAGCCCGGCAGAGGGATACTTCGAGGAGGAGGGAAATCGTCTATCATGCTTATGAGGCAGGAAGAGCCGACAGCCGTGTTCGCGTGTTGGAGACCGTGGCGGAAGAAGTGGCCGGAACTTCGCTGAACGACAGTTCTATTATAATAGGTATAGGACGAGGCGTGAAAACGCGGAGATGTGCCGATGAAATCCGGGAGTGGGCCGAACGTATCGGTGCGGCGGTAGCCGGGTCTCGTGCGGCAGTGGAAGCCGGGTTGGTGGACGCTTCCGTGCAAGTGGGGCAGACCGGGCATACGATAGCTCCGGATTTGTATATCGCCATCGGTATCAGCGGACAGATACAGCATACGGCGGCCATCACCGGAGCGCGTTGCGTGATAGCCGTCAACCCGGACCGTACGGCTCCTATCTTCAATGTGGCGGATTATGGTTGGGCAATACCTGTGGAAGAGGTACTTCCGCAATTCATGAACATACTGAACCGGTGCGTATGAGAAAATGGATGGCATGCGTGTGGTTGGGCATGGGAAGTTGCTTTATGACGGTACAGGCGGACGAACCTCTGACCGTGGAGTTCCGTTCGAGGGCATTGCTGGATGCCGCTGTGTCCGGTTATGGCAAGGAAAATGTGCAGGGGTATTATCGCTTGGAAGATTTCCGTGTGGGCTTCAAAGCTACTTACAGGCAATATGAAATGAAAGCCGACATTGGTTTGGGAGGAAACAAAGTAGCCATCAAGGATTTGTTGTTGAACTGTCACTTTAAACATGGTGTCCTTTCGTTAGGAAATGCTTATGAACCTTATTCCATGGATATGCTCATCAGTACGGCAGACATGCGCTTTCATCAGTCGGCCGGATCCGTATTGGCTTTTACGGACGGACGCAAGCTCGGGTTGACTTATCATTCCAGTCTGCCATTTGGATATTGGGCTACGGGATTGTATACGCATAACGACATCAATAAAATCGGTGACGGACAGGTTAACGCTTTGGTGTCCACTTCGCGGGGCGTTTGGCGCAAGCGGTGGAAAGGGAATCTGTTGCATGTGGGCGGTGCTTTTTCTTTCCGTACCAAACCGGTGAATACGGTGGAACCGCCGACAAAAACTGTATCGAATGATGGCGTGACATCCATGTTCCCGTTTCCATTGATGGAAGCCACCGTGGACCGTTTAGGGACAGAACTCAAAGGCGTTTTTGAGATACTTTATACCGCTCCGCGTTTCATGGTACAGGGAGAATACTTTCTGAACCGTCTCAATCGTACGGAAAGGGAGGCTTACCGTCCGCAGGGAGGATATGTGCAGGCAGGCTTTCTGGTTCGGGGAAGAGGGTTTGCGTATGACGACCTGTACGGTATTCCCGGCAGGCCGGGCAGTAAACAGGCGATAGAACTCACGGCACGTTTCAATTATACGAACTTGAACGATGGCAGAGCCAGTATCATGGGCGGACGGGAAAGCGACGTTTCGTTGGGAGCCAACTTCTATTTGAATGAATATTTGGCCGTAAAGCTGAACGGAAGTTATGTCCTTGTAGGAGAACATTGCAATGAATTTTACAAGAAAAACCTATTCTTGGGGCAATTACGTGTCCAATATATTTTTTGAGGCAGCCCTCATCTGATTTCTCGGATTCGTAATAGACGGATGTTTTCGCAAGGGAGCATCTGTCTTTTCTTTTGTATCGGGGAGTACGATATAAGGGCATTAAAAAAGGATTTCCCGACGGGAAATCCCTTTTCTTCGGGTGACTAGTGGGATTCGAACCCACGACATTCAGAACCACAATCTGACGCTCTAACCGACTGAACTATAGTCACCATTTTGGTGTGCTTGTATGAAAAGTATCATGTTCCTTTCCTAAAGCGATGCAAAGGTACGCATTTTATTTGAAACTGCAAATGTTTCGTCGGATTTTTACTAAAACTTTTTTGAGCCACAGCCTTGAAGTCCGCGAAGGCTTATATATAATAAGGTGTACCGTCAAGCAGGCGGTACACCTTATGTCTGTTCAATACCCTATTAACGATAGAATTCCTTTTTGCCCGCTGACAGTGTATTTTTCATCAGCATGCAGATGGTCATCGGGCCGACTCCGCCGGGTACGGGGGTGATGTAAGCACATTTGGGAGCTACCTCGTCGAATTTCACATCGCCATTGAGGCGGAATCCGTTTTTCTTCGTAGCGTCGGGGACGCGTGTCGTGCCCACGTCGATGACCGTGGCTCCCTCTTTCACCATGTCGGCCGTGACGAAATCGGGCTGGCCGATAGCGGCTATGATAATGTCCGCCTCGCGGCATTCTTTCTTCAAGTCGCGGCTCCGGCTGTGGCATACTATCACCGTGGCATCGCCATACTGCTTTTGCATCATGAGCTGTGCCATAGGTTTGCCTACGATGTTGCTGCGGCCCAGGATGACACATTTCTTGCCGCTCGTCTCGACATGGTAACGCCGGAGCAGTTCCAGGATGCCTTTCGGGGTGGCTGAGATGTAACAAGGAAGCCCGATGGCCATTCTTCCCACGTTGATGGGATGGAAACCGTCCACATCCTTGCGGAAGTCGATGGATTCGATGACTTTCTGTTCGGAGATATGGCGGGGGAGGGGCAGTTGCACGATGAATCCGTCCACGTCCTCGTCTTTGTTGAGCTTGTCCACTTCGGCCAGAAGTTCCTCTTCGCTGATGGTATCCTCGAAGCGGAGCAGGGTCGATTTAAAACCGCAGGCTTCGCAAGCCAAAACCTTGTTGCGCACGTAAGTCTCGCTGCCTCCGTCATGTCCCACGAGGATGGCAGCCAAATGCGGGCGTTTCCCTCCGGTTTCTACGATTTGTTTTACCTCTTCGGCAATTTCCGCCTTGATTTGTGCGGCAGTGTCCTTTCCGTCAATCAGTTGCATGGTTATTCCTCTTTTGGTTTACGATTATAGTTTAGGCATTTTAGGCATACCCGGAATCTTGGGCATGTTGGCCATCATCTTGCCCATTTTGCTGCCCGTCACCATTTTCATCATTTTGCGCGTCTGGTCGAACTGCTTGATGAGGCGGTTCACTTCCTGTATGTTGGTGCCCGAACCTTTCGCGATGCGTTGGCGGCGGCTAGTGTTCAGGATTTCCGGATTGGTACGTTCACGCGGAGTCATGCTCTGGATGATGGCTTCGATGCTCTTGAAGGCATTGTCGTCGATTTCCACGTCTTTGAGCGCCTTGCCCACGCCGGGAATCATGCTAGCCAAGTCTTTCAGGTTACCCATCTTCTTGATTTGCTGGATTTGCGACATGAAATCGTTGAAGTCGAACTGGTTCTTGGCGATTTTCTTTTGCAGGCGGCGTGCTTCTTCCTCGTCGTATTGTTCCTGAGCCTTTTCCACGAGCGACACGATGTCTCCCATGCCCAGGATACGGTCGGCCATACGCGAAGGATGGAACTGGTCGATGGCTTCCATTTTCTCTCCCGTGCCGACGAATTTGATAGGCTTGTTCACTACCGTACGGATAGACAAGGCCGCCCCGCCCCGGGTGTCGCCGTCCAATTTGGTGAGCACCACGCCGTCGAAGTCCAGACGGTCGTTGAATTCCTTGGCTGTGTTCACGGCATCCTGTCCGGTCATGGCATCTACCACGAAGAGCGTCTCGTCGGGGTTGATACCGTGCTTGATGGCGGCGATTTCCTGCATCATCTGTTCGTCCACCGCCAGGCGTCCGGCCGTATCGACGATGACCACGTCGTAACCTTTGGCCTTGGCTTCTTTCACAGCGTTCTGTGCAATCTGCACGGCATCCTTGTTGTCCGGTTCGCTATATACGGGGATGCCGATTTGTTCGCCCAACACTTTCAACTGTTCGATGGCCGCCGGACGATAGATGTCGCAAGCCGCCAATAAAGGATTCTTACGTTTCTTGCTTTTCAGCATCAGAGCCAGTTTTCCGGACAAGGTCGTTTTGCCGGCACCGTTCAGACCCGCCATCAGGATGACGGACGGATGGCCTTGCAGGTTCAGTTCAGCCGTTTCGCCTCCCATCAGGGTTGCCAGTTCGTCGTGTACGATTTTTACCATCAACTGGCTTGGCTTCACGGCTGTCAGCACGTTCTGCCCCAATGCCTTTTGCTTTACCGTGTCGGTAAAAGTCTTGGCCACCTTGTAGTTCACGTCGGCATCGAGCAATGCGCGGCGCACGTCTTTCAAGGTTTCAGCCACGTTGATTTCGGTGATTTTGCCTTCACCTTTCAGGATTTTAAAAGACCGTTCTAGTCTTTCACTCAAATTGTCGAACATATATCGTTTGTTTTTTTATGATGATTCTTAAAGCGGCAAAGATACGAAAAAACTTCCGTCAAAAGAGGGATGACAGCGGATAAAATCTGCTCCATAAGCCTTTTCCTTTTGGAGTTTGCGGCAGAAGGCGGGTATGCGCCTGCGTCCTCACTCCGTAGTTGCCGTTGCGGCGCTTTCCAATGCCGCTTCATAGTCCGGTTCCTGCGAAATCTCTTTGACCAGTTGGGTGTGCCGTACGATTCCTTTTTCGTCCACCACGATCACCGCACGAGCCAACAAGCCTTTCATGGGGCCGTCTGCAATCTGCAAACCGTAGTTTTTGGTAAAATCCTGGCTTCGGAAGGCCGAAAGCGGTATGACGCGGGTAAGTCCTTCGGTGGTGCAGAACCGTGATTGTGCGAAAGGCAAATCCATGGATATGCAGAGCACTACCGTGTTTTCCAGTCCCGATGCCTTTTCGTTGAATTCACGTACGGAAACGGCACAAGTGGGGGTGTCTAAACTGGGGAATACGTTCAGAATGACTTTCTTACCTTTGAAGTCGGAGAGTTTTACGTCTTGCAGGTCAGACTGTGTCAGGTGGAAGTCCGGTGCCTTGCGTCCCGTTTCTACCATTTTTCCTGTCGTATGTAGGGTGTTTCTTTTATAGATGATTGATTCTCCCTTGTTTTTCGTCTGTCCCGTTTGTACGGCCGAGGTTTTGGTGATGCCATTGGGGGATTGGGCAAAAGCAGTCACGGTGGCTCCCAATGCCAACCATAAAAATAGCGTTTTTTTCATATCCGTCATTTTTAAGTAGGTTTAATTCTCATCGAAGCAAGTATGTCGAAAGGCCACAACAAATATAAGTATAAAAAACGGAATAGGAAAGGGGGAGCGAAAATGGTAGAAAAAAGTTTGCTTATATATGTTTATTTTGTTGATATACAAATATTCTGTGTGAATTATAGGAGAGCGTTGGAGGTATTCCGGTAGAATGGAAAATCAAAGGAAGCTTTTTGTGTGGGCGTTAAACGGAGGTGCGTTGTCGTGAAATGGAATCCTTGATCTGTATTTGTTGTATTTGTAACGATTGGGAATAGAATAAAACAAGGGATTTCTTTGTGAATATAAGTTTTAATCGTTAATTTTGCGCCCGATTTTTAGAAATATTCATAGGTATGAAGAAAAAAACTCTTGTGGCTTCCTTTGGCTTGATGGTTTCAAGTTTAACTTTTGCCGGAGGGCTACTTACGAACACGAATCAGAATGTGACGTTCTTGCGCAATCCCGCGCGAGACGGTGCCATTGGCATTGACGGGGTGTATAGTAATCCGGCGGGTGTAGCTTTCTTGCCGGATGGGTTACACCTGTCCTTGAACTTCCAAAGTGCCTACCAAACGCGTGAGGTTACTTCTGTGTTTGGACCTTTTGCATACGGTGCAGGCAATCGTGGAGAATCTTCCAAACTGTTCAAAGGAGATGCCAAAGCTCCGGTTGTTCCTTCTTTGCAGGCGGCTTACAATCGTGGCCGTTGGTCGTATTCTTTCAATTTCGCCATTGGCGGTGGAGGTGGAAAGTGCGCCTTCGAGGACGGTTTAGGCTCTTTTGAGAGTCAGGCAGCGTTGCTGCCTTTATTGGGGAAAGATATGGGCATCAACAGCTATTCCATGGACAGCTACATGCGCGGACGCCAATATTATTATGGGTTTCAAATCGGTGCGGCCTATAAGGTGACGGACAACCTGTCGGCTTTCGTGGGTGGACGTTTGGTGTATGCCACGACGAACTACTACGGTTATGTGAAGAACATATCGGTGAATAATCCGGCCGATGGTGGAATGGTGAGTGCTCCGGTTTTGTTTTCAAGCCAAATGGCTTCTTATTTAGAAAAAGCCGGCCAACTGACGGCGGCTGCCGAACAGGCTGCCGCTGCCGGAAATCAGGATTTGGCGCAACAGTATGCCGAATTGGCCCAAAAGGCCGGTGCGGCTGCCAAACAAATGGGTACTTTGGCGGTAGCTACAGAAGACGTGACGCTTAACTGCGACCAGACGGGGTGGGGCTTTACGCCCATTATCGGCTTGGACTATAAAATAGGCAAGTTCAACTTTGGCGCCAAGTATGAGTTTAAGACGAAAATTCGTTTGGACAACCGTGCGGCCAACAGTGAGTCGGCTGAACGCTTGGCCATGTTGGACAAGTTCCGCGACGGGCGGACTGTGAAGGAAGACATTCCGGCACTGTTGACCCTTGGTGCGCAATACGAAATCCTGCCATCGTTGCGTGTGATGGCAGGTTACCATCATTATTTCGACAAACAGGCTTCGCAGGAAGGCGACTCCCAAAAACTTCTTGAAAGCGGTTCAAGGGAAATCCTGGCCGGGGTGGAATACGACATTTGCGACAGGTTGCAGTTCAGTGCCGGATGGCAGAACACGCATTACGGACTGACGGATGCTTATATGAAGGACATGAGTTTTAATGTCAGCTCCAACTCTATGGGGGTGGGCTTCGGCATACAAGCCACAAAGCATATCAAAGTGAACGTGGCTTATTTCCAAACTTTCTATAAGGACTACAACCGTACGACGAACGACTATAATGGCATTAGCAATACGGTGGCCATGGCGGCCGGACAGCCTGTGGCCGACGCTTTGGTGGCGACAGGGGCGTTGAAGGGTAGTGACTCTTTCACCCGTACCAACAAAGTGTTTGGTCTGGGTATAGACTTTAGTTTTTAAGGTTTGGGCAAGAGCATAATTTAGCGGGATAATAAAGCGAAAGATGGCGTTTCCGGAATATCCGGAGATGCCATCTTCCGTGAATGGGAACGTAGGAACGTTCTGTTTGCGGGTTATTGGTAAATCTCTTCCAGTTTTTTCTGGAGTTCTTCTCCGCGCAGGTCCGTGGCCACGATTTTGCCGTCTGGGCCGAAAAGTATGGTGGCCGGGATGCCTCGTATACCGTATAGTTTGCCTGCCTCGCAGTTCCAAGCTTTTAAGTCGGACATTTGTGGCCAAATGATGCCCAAATCTTTCGTGCCTTTTTCCCATGCGCCTTTTTGTGCATCGAACGAGATGCCTACGATTTCAAATCCTTTCGGGTGGAATTGTTCGTAGGCTTTCTTTACGTTCGGCATTTCCGCACGGCATGGGCCGCACCAACTGGCCCAAAAATCTACCAAGACATAGTTCCCTTTACCTACGTAGTCGGACAGCTTGTGGGGCGTGCCTTCCATGTCATCCATGGTAAAATCCGTGAACATGCTACCGATGGCTTTACGTTTCAGGGCTGCCATGTATTGGTTTACTTCATTGAGGCATCCGTTGTCTTTGTAGGCGTACGTTTCCAGATAATTTCCTACGTATTGGTCTTCAAGCCGGTCTCCGTAGACAGAGATGAGGAGGGCCGGAATCAAATTGTCTTTGTTTTCCTCCAAGGCTTGCCGGATGCTTTCGGCTTGCCCTTGTACAGCTTCATCAAAAGCTTGTTGCAGCCGGTCGGCGTCAGCGTCCGGCAGGCTGCCATTGTGGCTTTGTGCGATATCCCGTGCTTCTATTTGCAGTTTTTTCATTTGGTTGTCATACGTTCTGGCCTTTTCCTTTATTTCGGAGTATTTACGGTTCAATGGGGAGCCGTTGATGTCCGTTGAGCCGGAAGTTTGTACAATGGTGGCCGGCGTATCGTCCAATATCAGTAAAGTTACCGGCTTCTTGGCTTGTTGGTCTATGCTGATGGCTGCAATTTTGGGGAGGTTGGTTTTCCCGTCGAATGAGGCTTTGCCGTCTTGGCAGGTTGCGCTATCCAGGACGGTGCCATCCTCTTTCGAGCACAGGTACACGTTGGTGATGTCAGTCTGGTCTGTGGTGAATGTTACTTTATAATTCGTTTGTGCAAAGGCCATTCCGCAGTATGTGGCCAGAAATAGGCTTAAAATTTGTTCTTTCATTTTTTCCGTAAAAAATTATAAATAATAGGTAAAGGTACGAATTCTTTTTTCTTTTTCCACCTGATAAACTTTTTTTATAGGTTCTTTTTGTTCTCTCCCGTCTTTATCGTATCTTTGTTCCCGCGTTTCGGATAGAATACGCGATGAGTGCTTGGTAACCTCTTAAAAAACAAGATTATATGAAAGAAAAAACAGTCAGTGTATCCTTCATGCTGATGGGGATACTGTTTTGTGTGTGTCTCATTTCGGCCAATCTTTTGGCCACGAAGCAAATCATGTTCGGTCCGTTTAATATTACGGCCGGGATTTTGGTCTTTCCCATTTCTTATATCGTGAACGACTGCATCGTCGAGGTTTGGGGGTTCAACAAGGCCAAATTCTTGATATGGACTGGGTTCCTGATGAACTTCCTGTTTGTCTTCTTCGGTTATGTGGCCGACCTCATTCCCGGTGCGCCGTATTGGAACAACGAGGAAGGCTTTCACAACCTGTTCGGTCTGGCTCCCCGTGTGGCGGCCGCTTCGTTTCTGGCTTTCCTTTCCGGCTCCTTCCTTAATGCGTACGTCATGAGCGTGATGAAGGTGGCTTCCGGGGGGCGTCGCTTTTCGCTGCGCGCCGTCCTGTCCTCTGTGGCGGGAGAAACGGCCGATTCGCTGATTTTTTTCCCGATAGCTTTGGGCGGTCTTGTGCCTTGGGATAATCTGTTGCTCATGATGTTCTGGCAGATTTTGCTGAAGACGCTTTATGAGGTCATCATACTTCCCGTCACGATTCGCGTGGTGCGTTGGGTGAAACGTGTGGAAGGCGTGGATGTGTACGACAAGAACATTTCTTATAATATATTAAAGGTGTCTCAATTATGACCATGAATAAGGAAACCGCCTTGGTGGTGTTCAGTGGCGGCCAGGATTCCACCACCTGTTTGTTTTGGGCCAAAAAACATTTCAAGAAAGTCGTGGCCTTGAGTTTTGTGTACGGGCAGAAGCATGTGAAGGAAGTGGAGTTGGCTAAGGCCATAGCTTCACGGGCCGGTGTGGACTGGGACTGTATGGATGTTTCTTTCGTCGGTTCATTGGGGAGGAACTCGTTGACTGATTCCACCATGCAGATGGATGAGGAAAAGCCGGAAGGAAGCTGTCCGAACACGTTTGTTCCCGGGCGAAATTTGTTCTTCATCAGCATTGCTGCCGTGTATGCCCGTGAACGGGGCGTCAACCATATTGTGACCGGTGTGTCGCAGACGGACTTCAGCGGTTATCCCGATTGTCGGGACGCGTTTATTAAAAGTCTGAATGTGACCTTGAATCTGGCCATGGACGAGCAATTCGTCTTGCATACGCCGTTGATGTGGATCGACAAATGCCAGACCTGGGCTTTGGCCGACGAACTGGGCGTGCTCGACTTGGTGCGCCACGACACGTTGACCTGCTACAACGGTGTGCAGGGCGACGGTTGCGGCCATTGTCCGGCCTGTAAGTTGCGTAATGAAGGCCTGCATAAATATTTGGCAGAGAAAGAATGTAAGTTGCATGTAGAGGAAAATATAGAACCATGAGTAGCGAAAGAGAAAAAGAAGGATTGCAATCGTTGGGCAAAAAGACGGAGTATCGTCAAGATTATGCTCCTGAGGTATTGGAAGCTTTTGAAAACAAGCATCCCGGCAATGATTATTGGGTACGTTTCAACTGCCCGGAGTTCACGAGTCTGTGCCCCATTACGGGACAGCCTGATTTTGCCGAAATCCGTATCAGTTATATTCCCGACCGCCGTATGGTGGAAAGCAAGAGTCTGAAACTATATTTGTTCAGCTTTCGCAACCATGGCGATTTTCATGAAGATTGCGTGAACAAGATCATGAAGGATCTCATTCGTCTGATGGATCCGAAATACATCGAAGTCACCGGCATCTTTACTCCGCGCGGGGGCATTTCCATCTATCCGTATGCCAACTACGGCCGCAAGGGTACGAAGTTCGAGCAGATGGCAGAGTTCCGCATGATGAATCATGATTTGAAATAAGGGAAAAATGAAGAAACGTTCGGATGAGAGGTTACGCCAATTCCAATCCGAATGTTTCTTTTAGTTTTTGCAACGCCGGATTCCGTTTGCTCATTGCCTGGTATTGTTGGGGTTTGCTAGTGATGCGAGTAACCTCTGTCGGCTCGGCAATACGTACGGTCATGGTGATGTTCCGGTTATGGAGTTGCTTGCGCATGTGGGTTTCTATACGCCGGGCGATTTGTTCCATGTAGAATTTCACCTGTTCGTTGTCCACCAATACTTCAAACGTGGCATCCTTCAATAGCTTGGGTTGGATGACTTTCATGCGTTGTGCGATGGCTGTTTCTTCTTGTGGCAGAAGGTTGATGAACTCATTCCAACAGAAACGTATGTTGTCTCCTGTGACAGGATAATTTTCTTCTTCTTTCAGTGCCTGTGATGCTGCAGGCGTTGTAACCTGATTTGCTGTTGGTTGGGAAGTGTCGGCGGGATTTCCTATTTCTTGTTTAAGCCGGCTGATGGATGGGCCGAAAGAGCCGAGTTTGACTTTGGGAGGCCTGCGTTCCGTGGTTTCGGTGTCCGGAAGCGGAGATTTGCGCGTTTCATACGATTCCGTTCTGTCCTGAACGGCAGAGGCAACCTTTTCCACGGGAGCCTGGGGCTTCTGCGGATTGACCGGAGTGGTAGTCGGTTGTACCGTTCCGGCAGGTTGGGCGAATAGGGGGGGTAATGACTTCTCAGGGCTACGCCCCGAGCCGGCGCTGTCATCTTCCAAGGTCAGTTGCGACAGTTGTATCAAGGTGATTTCCACTAACAACCGTTTGTTTTTGCTAGCCCGGTAGTTCAAGTCGCAGTCGCTGCACAACTTGATGGCACGGTAGAGGAATTTGGGCGTGCACCGTTGCGACTGTTCCTGATAACGTGCCCTGATGCTGTCGCTCACTTCCAACAAGGGGAGTGTCACAGCATCGTGGCTGACCAATAGGTCGCGCAGGTGGGATGCCAATCCTGTAATGAAATGGCTGCCTTCAAAACCTTTCTCTAAAATCTCGTTGAAGACCAACATGCACTGCGCTGCCTCGTTTTTCAGGAAATGGTCCGTCAGGCGGAAGTAGTATTCATAGTCCAATACGTTCAGGTTTTCTATTACCTTTTTATACGTCAGGTTTCCTCCCGTGAAGCTTACCGTCTGGTCGAAGATAGAAAGTGCGTCACGCATGCCGCCGTCTGCCTTTTGGGCAATGATGTTCAGTGCCTCCGGCTCGTATGCATATCCCTCTTTGTCTGCCACGAACTTCAGGTGGTTGACAATGGCCTGCACGCTCATGCGGTTGAAGTCGTACACTTGGCAACGGCTCAATATGGTGGGCAGGATTTTATGCTTTTCCGTAGTGGCCAGGATAAAGATAACATACGAAGGAGGCTCTTCCAACGTCTTGAGAAAAGCATTGAATGCGGCCGTGGACAGCATGTGCACCTCGTCGATGATGAACACCTTATAGCGTCCCACCTGCGGCGGGATACGCACTTTTTCTATTAAGGCACGTATTTCCTCCACCGAGTTGTTTGAGGCCGCGTCCAGTTCGTGGATGTTGAGTGAACGCTGTTCGTTGAAAGCCTTGCATGATTCGCATTCATCGCAAGCCTCCCCGTTGCCGGACGGGTGCAGGCAGTTGATGGTTTTGGCAAAGATGCGGGCACAAGTCGTTTTTCCCACTCCGCGTGGTCCGCAGAACAGGTAAGCATGTGCCAGTTTACCGGCTGCAATGGCGTTTTTCAGAGTCGTGGTGAGCGCCTCCTGTCCCACCACGGCATCGAATGCCGAGGGGCGGTATTTTCGTGCCGATACGATGTATTCTCCCATGATGGATTGATGAATTAGTTATTCGCAAAGCAAATTTAGCAAAAAAAACGGGCGTAACCTCCGTTTTCGTTGATTTTGTCGTATCTTTGCCCCTATAAACAAGTCAAGTTATGGGTAAGCTTCATACTTTTTGGAATATCTTTCGCCGGCACAAATATGGTTTTGTCATCGGGCTTTTCGTCTTGTTGATGGGAGTGGTAGACGAAAACAGTTTGTGGAGCCGCTATCGCCATAAGGCTGAGTTGGCTGAATTGCGCTCTGAAATCCGGAAGTACACGGAGATGTACGAGCATGACACGCGTTATTTGGAGGAAATGAACACCGACCCTGACGTGTTAATCGAGATTGCACGTGAGCGGTATTACATGAAAACGGACGACGAAGATATTTTTGTCATACAAGAAAAGACTACGAATGAAGAAGCTGAATAAGATTCAAAACATAGTATTCATAGCCGGGGCTGTGCTGTTGTTGATTGGTGCGGCTACTTTTTTTACCGGGTGGCTTTATGCTTTTTATTTTTACGCAGTAGGGGCTTGCGCTTTTGCGGCCATGCAGTTGTGTGCCGGGTACGAAGGGGATAATCTCGTTATCCGCCGGTTGCGGGGGCAACAAGTCATCGGTGCGCTTTTGCTGGTTTGTACAGCCTTTTTTATGGCTATGCGTATTTTTGATTTCGGTTTTGCCCGCAGACAGGAATGGGTGGTATGCCTGGCAGTCGCTTGCGTGTTGGAATTGTATACCGCTTTTCGTATTCCGGCCGAATTGGAGAAGGAAGAGCCACGAAACAACAACAATAAATTTTAAAACGGGAAAGACAAGCTTAAATAGTGATAAAACGCTTTATCCTCTGGTGACAAGCCCTTATCTTTGTACCCCTATAAGTCCGGAATAATATAAGAAGAATGAAAAATTTTTTATGGATATTGGTGAGCCTTATGGTGTTGTCTTCTTGCCACCAGACAGAATACATGGTGGAAGGAAACTCTACGATACAGACCATGGATGGGAAAAAGCTGTATTTGAAAGCCTATAAGGATAATGATTTGGTGGACATTGACTCTAGCGACGTGGTGCATGGGAAGTTTAATTTTATCGGTGCATTGGATTCTGTCATGATGGTCAGCCTTTTTATAGATGATGAATGCCTGATGCCGTTTGTCCTTGGACCGGAAGAACTGTCCATACACATCAGTACGGCACGCCAATACGTGACAGGAAGTGCCCTGAACGATACCTTATATAGTTTTATACGTCGCAAGACGCGGTTGGACAATCAGATTGCAGAATTGCCGCATAAGGAAAGCCAAATGATTATGGATGGGGTGGATGAGGATGTCATTATGGTGCGTTTGAATGACGAGGCCAACCGTTTGGCATTGCAGAACGACCGTTTGATTACCAATTTCATTACGTCCAATTTCGATAATGTCTTAGGAGCAGGCGTTTTTATGATTCTGACAAGCAGTTATCCTTATCCGGTGATGACTCCTCAAATAGAAGAGATCATGGCCAAAGCTACTCCTTATTTTAAGAACGATGTGTATGTGAAGAACTATATCAAGGCTGCGAAAGAGAATATGGAGCAAATGGGGTATGGTTATGACGATGTCTTGCCGGAAGACTCTTTGGCTGTGTTACCGGATTTTTCGGGTACTGATTCTTTAAAATAAATCTTTTGTTCGGATAGGATTACGGCTCGCCTGTTAGGGCGAGCCGTATGTGTTTGAAAAAAGGATTTACTGGTCTTCATTCTTAATAAAGCCTTGCCGTTCGGGCGGAAGGCCTGCCATGACGGCTTGGTATGCTTCCTCCATCGTTTCTTTGATATTTTCCGGTCCCTTTCCCTTGGGTAGGATGGGGTGGTGGATGGTGAGAGTCAGTTTGTTGCGCTTAACGAAACCGAAACCTTTCGTACGTGGAAGAATGTCGAATGATCCGTCGATGGTTACGGGAACCACGGGAAGTTGCAGTTCGTCCGCCAATTGGAATGCTCCTTTCTTGAACACTCCCATGTGTCCGGTGAACGAGCGGGCGCCTTCGGGAAATACGACCAAAGAGGTTCCTTCCTTTAGGATTTCACGGGCTTTGGCGTAAGTCTCCTGGATTTTCTTCGGTCCCGACTTGTCTACGAAGATGTGACGTGCGCTCTCGCATGCTTTTCCGACCAAGAAGATTTTCCTCAATGATTTTTTCATCATCCATTTGAAATTGCGGCCCAAGAAGCCGTAAATCAAAAAGATGTCGAATGCCCCCTGATGGTTGGCCACAAACACGTATGAGGTTTTCTTGTCCACGTTTTCATGGCCGCGTACGATAACCGGGATGAAGAGCACGCGGCAGATGATGATAGACCAGATTTTCCCGGGATAATATCCCCAGAAATGAGCGTTGCCTATCCACGAACCGATGATGGTGACGATGGCCGTCAGCATGGTGCAGACCAACAGGACGGGCAGCGCGATACAGAGTTGGTAGATTCGATAGAGTAACATCTTGTTTTCTTTGACAGTTTATTTGTACAAAGTTAAGGAATACCTATTTATTGTGCAAGGTTATGACGTTAATTTCGGGCCATGCACCGAACCGGAAAGGAATGAGTGCCCCGCCGATGCCCAGGCTGACGTATAATCCACGTTCGCCTTCGCGGTACATGTATTTCCACTCGGGATAAAAATATTCGGAGGGGGACCACCCGAAGAGCATGAACTGCATGCCGTGGGTATGCCCCGACAGTGTGAGTTGGATGTCGGTTTGCGGCAATACCTTGCGCCGCCAGTGGGTGGGGTCATGGCTGAGCAACACTTTAAAGATACGGGTCGAATCATTGTTCGCCCCATATCCGGGAAGTCCGTCCAACGCTTTTTTCAGGTCGCCGCGTTCGGGAAAGGGTGGTTTCCCGTCGTTCTCTACGCCGACGAGCACGATGCTGTCCCGGCCTTGATGTATGATGCGGTGTTCGTTCAGTAGCAGGTCCCAGTTCATGGCACGTTGCCTTTCCTTCAACTTTTCCCGTTGGGCGGCTTGCTCTTCGGGAGAAAGGTAGCGGGCGTATGTCAGGTAGTCGTGGTTGCCTAAGATGGAATACACCCCGTCCGGTGCGTGCAGGCGGGAAAGTATCTCGTCGAACCTGTCTAATTCGTTTGCTTCCGTGCTGACCAAATCACCGGTAAACACGATCATGTCGGGGCATTGTTCCATGATGCGTTCCACGACTTTCTCCACCATTTCCGGCCGGTTCCTGAAACTTGTGAGGTGAAGGTCGCTGAACTGCACGATGCGATAGCCGTCGAAGGCAGGCGGAAGGTCGGCCGAGGAGAAGTCCGTGTGGCGGACTTGCAAAAGGGTAGGTCCGAAACTCAACCCCGCTCCCATGATGCAGAACAAAAGGAGAGACGCGGCGGAACTTACCATCGTGCATGCCTTTTTGGCACGGGGGAAAAACAGGCAGATGCTTTTTCCTGTCAAATCCACGATAAGGAACAGCATCTTGGGCAGCGCGATGAGCATGTAGAGACTGAAGAAGATGACCATTTGGGTCATGTTCTCCGGCGTATGGTTTTCCGTCCAAGTCAGTATGAGGGCGGCAATCAGCAACAATGCGTTGGGCAGGAAAAAAAGAAAATAGGCCCAAAGAGGGTGCCTGCGTCCGCGCATGAACTTGAAGTACAGGTAGACATCGGACAATATCAACGTCAGCAATAAGACGGGAAGTATTCGTAATACCATATTTTTGTTTTGACGGTTAAAAGTTAGCGGCTAAGAATTTACGCATCGTTTCCACGGGCAGGCCGCGTCGCCGGGCATAATCTTCCAACTGGTCTTCCCCGATTTTCCCTACGGCGAAGTAGCGTGCGGAGGGATGGGACAGCATGAGTCCGCTTACCGAGGCATGCGGCACCATGGCACCGTTTTCGGTCAGCCGGATACCGATTTCCGGAAAACCCAACCATTCCGACAGCACGAAATTGACCGACTGGTCCGGCAGGGAAGGATAGCCTACGGCCGGCCGGATGCCGGCAAACTTCTCCACCAATAGGTCTTCGATGGACAACTGTTCGTCTTTTGCATATCCCCAGTAGGTTGTACGCACTTCTTGGTGCATTTTTTCCGTAGAGGCTTCGGCCAAGCGGTCTGCCAATGTCTGTGCCAACAAGTGTTTGAAGTCATCGGCGTATGCACCGGTTTCGTAGAGATGTTCCATGTCCGCATCTACAGTAGCCGCGAAAACTCCCACGGTATCGGGTATGTCTTGCGATAGCGGACGTACGAAATCCGAAAGGCAAAGATAAGGTTCGTCCGGTTTCGTGGTGTGTTGTTGGCGCAGCAAGGCGAGGCGAAGCGTACGCCCCTCCTGTTCCGGGTCGGTAAGAAGCAGGTCGTCGCCGTCCGAACAGGCCGGATATAGCCCGAAACGTACGTGGGTGTGGAAATCTCCGTCCCACTGTGCCAACATGCGGTTGGCATCCTTGAATAGCTGCATGGCCTCGGCCGCCCGCGTCCTTTCCTCTTCCGGAAATTCAGCCAACCAACCGGCGCGACAGGCGTCGCAGCCGTGTATGCGGCTGATGGCGGCAAAGCGCGGCGGGAATCCCCAGGCGTGGAAAAAGTATATCCAGTTGATGTAGGGAGCCACCTCGTGTATGTGATAAGTCAATGTATGGGTCATCGGTCGAAAGTAAGTTGCCGGCCGCAGACGTCTGTGTCTATATGGCCGTGATTATATACTAAATGCCCGTTACAGTAGGTCTGTTCTACCGACCAGTTGAACGTTTCTCCTTCTAACGGGCTCCAACCGCAGCGGCTCAGGATGTCCTCTCTCCGTAAGGTCCACGGGCAGGACGGACGGAGCAGTACGAGGTCTGCTTGTGCACCTTCGCGGAGGAAACCGCGGCCTTTGATTTGGAATAGCCGGGCCGGGGCATGGCACATCAGGTCCACGACACGTTCGACGGGCAGCACGCCTTCGTCGGAGAGGCGGAGCATCGTGACGAGCGAGAACTGCACCATGGGCATGCCGGAGACCGCTTTCATGCAACCGCCTTCTTTTTCAGCAGGCAGGTGGGGAGCGTGGTCCGTGCCTATCACGTCGATACGTCCGTCGGTCAATGCCTGTAGCAAAGCCGCCCGGTCGGCACCGCTTTTGATAGCCGGATTGCATTTGATGCGTGTCCCGAGGCGGGCATAGTCGGCATCCGTGTAAAACAGATGGGCGATGCAGGCTTCGGCAGTGACAGTTTTCATGCGTTCCGTGGTTTCGTCAAACAACGGTCCACGGCTGAAAAGGGAGAGTTCGCGTGCGGTGCTGACATGGGCCACATGGAGTCGCGCACCGGTTTCCCGTGCCAGTTTGACGGCCAGTTCCGTAGAACGGAAACAAGCTTCTTCGTTGCGGATGGCAGGGTGGTATTTCACGTCCGGGTCGTCTCCATACCGTTCCCGGAACGATTTCAGGTTGGCCGATATGATGGACGAGTCTTCGCAATGGGTCATGATGAGCAGGGGGGAGCGGCTGAATATGGCGCGTAGCGCGTCTTCGCGGTCGACGAGCATATTGCCCGTGCTGCTTCCCATGAACAGTTTGACGCCACATACCTTGTGCGGATCCAGTTGTTCCAACATGCCGGTGTTCGTATGGGTGGCCCCGAAGAAGAAAGAATAGTTGACGAGGCTCTTTTCCGCTGCCAACCGGAACTTGTCGTCCAAGGCTTCGAGGGTGGTGGTCTGCGGCACGACGTTCGGCATGTCCATGTACGACGTCACGCCTCCGGCGGCGGCCGCCCGGCTTTCGGTGGCGATGTCGGCCTTGTGGGTCAGTCCCGGTTCGCGGAAATGCACATGGTCGTCTATCACGCCCGGTATCAGGTACAGCCCTTCGGCGTCTATCACGCGGTCGGTCGGCGGAAGGGTGTGTATGGTATCGTCGGACGGGACGATACTCAGAATCTTGTCGTCTTCCAGTGTGACCGTACCTACGAAGCTTTTTCCTTCGTTGACGATGGTGGCATTTTGTATTCTGGTTCTCATAATGGTTTTCTTTATAGGGTCTTTTTCAGCTCCTGTTTTTATAATATTTTATTTTCGGAGAAGATGATAGGCGTGTTCGGTTATTTCTTTTTCGCTTTTCCGGTCAGCCGTTTCTCTTCTGATTTAAGCTTTCGTTCCACTTTTTTCACATCTTCACCGGGTGGAAGTTGTTCAGGAACAATACCTCGTTGCAGGAGCATGTCTCGTACGGCGGCATTGTTGTCTACGTGTTCTTTCCCGATTTCTTGTTGTCCGTACAAGTCCTTTTGTTGTACGTTGACAGAGGTCATTTCTGCTGCGAAGTCTTTGGCTTTAATACTGATTGTAGGCAAAAAGTCGGCCAATGGACGGCTTTCTGGTGCTCCTAATTTCCTTTTGAGCAATGCTGTGTCGATACGAAACAAGGCCTTGTCTCCTTTTGAACGGATAAGAGCAAAGCCTTTGCTGTCCACGCCACGTTCATAAAGTATACCGGACAGGCGTTTTTCTGTTTCTGCAAGTTTGGTGCGCGCTTGTATCCGTTCGTAGTCGAGGATACGTTGTTGTACCAGTTCGGCCCGTCTCGTCTGCACGGCGAAATAATTTTGGGCAAATGCCACTTGCGGTTTTCTCGGGTCACCGTTCTGGGCGACGAGGTAACAGGCATAGCGGGTGAGCATATAATCGGAAACTTCGCGTTCCGAACCGGAACCGAGGGAAACCATTTTGCCGACTTCAGCAAAATGGTATGAAACCTCTTGTTCTGCATGTTCACATGCCGCTTTGGCTTTGTTTACTATGTTTTCAAAATTGCGCCATTGGGCGTATCCAAGTAATTTGGCAAGTTCCCTTGCGCTCCAACATTCGACACCTTCATATTCGTTGGCTATCGATTCGAATTGCCGGAAAAGTTCTATGATTTCTTCTGTCTTCATGTGCCTTCATCGATGTTTTTGTATCCGCATCTCCTGCAAATTTAATAAATACTTCTTATTGGTGGTATCTTGTCGGGCGGAATCTTGTCCGGTATATGGATTTTTGTTTCCTTTGCAAATCAAAATCAAAGGAATATGGAATGCAAGACTTTATTTTCTGAAATACTGGAACGGCAGTCGGACCTGTTGGAACGTGTCCGCCATGCCGCGCATGAGGCGCATGCGGCCGTCAACCAATTTTATGGCGTAGACCTGCCTTATTCTTACCATTTGGACGGTGTAGCGGAACTGGTGGCCCGTTATGGAGGCGAGGTATGCACTCGGGCGGAAGATGTTCCGGCCGTGATGTTCGGGGCATGGTTCCACGACAGTATAGAGGATGCCCGCCTGACGTACAACGACGTACGGAAACGCGCCCGGTCTTTGGGGCTGGACGAGGCGCAGGCGTTCACGGCGGCGGAGATTGTGTACGCGTTGACGAATGAAAAAGGGCGTACGCGTGCCGAGCGTGCAGGAGTGAAATATTATGAGGGTATCCGTGCCACACCTTACGCCCCCATGGTCAAGTTGGCCGACCGCATAGCCAACGTACGTTTCTCCTTGCGGCAGACTTCGGATTACAATCATCGCATGGCCAGAGTTTACCGTGAGGAGTGGCCTCACTTCCTGGCATCCCTGTGGCCTGCGACGGATGACCCGCGCATGGGGCTTCCGCAGGAGATGGTGCTCCAACTTTGCGAGCTTTTGGGGGTGGACGGAAAAGGGATGTTTGAAGACTGAAAACGGTATTCGGGCATGTGGAAAAAACATTCGGCTGAGAACCGGAAATCGTTTGGCGCAGATTGAAAAATCAATCTCAGCCGAATGATTTTTCAATCTGCGCCAAATAAAAATGGTTTTGCAAATGTTTGATTTTAAGATGGTTTTGGATAGCGCCTGAACCAACCATCGAGCCGTAGGCGGATGACCCCGAACACGGCTTCGCTGAAAATGCCGCCGCTCATCTTGCTCGTGCCCAACTCGCGGTTGACGAAGATGACCGGCACTTCCTTTATCTTGAAACCGCACTGCTTGGCGGTGAACTTCATTTCTATCTGGAAGGCATATCCTTTGAAGCGGACCTTGTCTAGTTCGATGGTTTCCAATACACGGCGGCGGTAACATTTAAAGCCGGCCGTGGTGTCGTTTATCTTCAGCCCCGTGATGATGCGCACGTATTTAGAGGCGTAGTAGGACATCAGGATGCGCCCCATGGGCCAGTTCACCACGTTCACCCCGTTCACGTAGCGCGACCCGATGGCCACGTCGTATCCCTCTTGGGCACAAGCGGCGTACAGTCGCGGAAGGTCGTTCGGGTTGTGGCTGAAGTCGGCGTCCATCTCGAAGACATAGTCGTATTTCTGCGCCACAGCCCATTTGAATCCCGCAATGTAAGCTGTGCCGAGACCTAATTTCCCCGTACGTTCGATGAGATGCAGGCGGTCTTTGAACTCGTTCGCCATGAGGCGTTTCACGATGGTCGCCGTGCCGTCGGGTGAGCCGTCGTCTATGATCAGCATGTCGAACGGTTGTTCCAGTCCGAATACGGCCCGGATGATGTTTTCTATGTTTTCCTTTTCGTTGTACGTAGGAATGATAACTACACTGTCTGAACGCATATTTCTGTCAGCTTTAAAAGTGAATGACTTCGTTTGTATTCGTGAAACAAATATAGACATAAATCACGAATACAGGTAACAGAGTGGAAATATTTCTTCCGGCGGAGGTGTTTTTTTAGTGATTCTTTGTAATTTTGCACCGGATTGAATCATGGAGATACAAGGTTTACAGGCCCTCTATGCAGGGCATAAGTCGGTAAAGGCTTTGGCAAAGGCTTTGCAGGACGGTTCCGTGCGGACGATTTTCGCGGAAGGACTGTGCGCGTCGGCCGCTCCTTTGCTGTTCAGCAGTTTGGCTGCGACTTGTCCGCAGGTGATGGCTTGTCCGTATGTTTTCGTATTGGATGATGCGGAAGAGGCTGGATATTTTTATCACGACCTGACGCAGATTTTGGGTGAGCAAGAAGTGTTCTATTTTCCTTCTTCGTTCCGCCGGGCGGTGAAGTTCGGGCAGCGGGATGCGGCCAACGAGATACTCCGCACGGAGGTCATCAGCCGTTTGTCGGCAGGACATTGCCCACTTTTCGTGGTCACTTATCCCGAGGCGGTGATGGAAAAAGTCGTGTCGCGGCAGAAACTGGATGAGCAGACGCTGAGGCTGCATGCTAGCGAGCGGGTGGACATCACATTCGTGGAGGAGACTTTGCGTGCGTTCGGTTTCCGGCGTGTGGATTATGTCTATGAACCGGGGCAGTTCGCCGTGCGGGGCAGTATCCTCGATGTGTTTTCGTTCTCCTCGGAATGGCCTTACCGGGTGGACTTTTTCGGCGATGAAGTGGACAGTATCCGTACGTTTGAAGTGCAGACGCAACTTTCGCGTGATAAACAGGAAGAAATCGTCATCGTGCCCGAACTGGCCGGTTATACGCAGGGCAAGGTGCCGTTCACGGACTTCCTGCCCCCGGAGACCGTCTTGGTGATGAAAGATTTGTTCTTCTTGCGTGACGTGGCCGACCGGGTATATGCCGACGGTTTTTCGACGCAGGCCCTGATGGACGAGCAGGCCCGGACGGAGATGGAAGAGGCAGAACAGCACGAGAAGCTCCGTGCCGACCTGATGCTTATCGACGGGTCGGCCTTGATGAAGGGAATGCTCGATTTCCGCAGGGTAGAGATTGGGAACAAGCCGTCCGCCACACCGCAGGCCACCGTGCGTTTCCACCTGACGGCACAACCTATTTTCCATAAGAATTTTGAATTGGTGAATCGTACTTTCCATGAGTATTTGGAAAATGGCTACACCTTATATATATTGGCCGATTCGGCCAAACAGACCGACCGGTTAGCTTCCATTTTCACGGAACAGGCTTCGGGTATCGACTTTACTCCCGTGAACCGTACTTTGCACGCCGGGTTTGCCGACGACGACCTCAAGACGTGCTTTTTCACCGACCATCAGATTTTCGACCGTTTCCATAAGTATAACCTCCGCAGCGACAAGGCGCGGAGCGGCAAAGTGGCTCTTTCGTTGAAAGAACTTCAGGAGTTTAACATCGGCGATTACGTGGTCCACGTAGACCACGGGGTCGGAAAGTTCGGAGGTTTGGTGCGCATTCCCAATGGCGGCACCATGCAGGAAGTCATCAAGATTATCTATCAGAACGACGATGTGGTGTTCGTCTCCATCCATTCCTTGCACAAGGTGAGCAAATACCGTGGCAAGGAGGGCGAGCCTCCCCGGTTGAACAAGTTGGGCACGGGGGCATGGGAACGCCTGAAAGAGCGGACGAAGACTAAGATCAAGGACATTGCGCGAGACCTCATCAAGTTGTATTCCCTGCGTCGGCAGGAGAAAGGTTTCGCGTTCAGTCCTGACAGTTTCATGCAGCACGAACTGGAGGCCAGTTTCCTTTATGAGGATACCCCCGACCAGTTGAAAGCCACGCAGGCCGTGAAGGCCGACATGGAGCGCGACCGTCCGATGGACCGCCTGGTATGTGGGGATGTGGGATTCGGCAAGACCGAGGTGGCCATTCGTGCTGCCTTCAAGGCTTGTGCGGACAATAAGCAGGTGGCGGTGTTGGTGCCTACCACAGTGTTAGCCTACCAGCATTTCCAGACTTTCTCTTCGCGTCTGAAAGGAATGCCCGTCCGGGTGGATTACCTGAGCCGTGCCCGTAGCGCGGCCAAAACCAAAGAAATATTGAGGGATTTGGCCGACGGGAAGATCAATATCATTGTGGGGACGCACAAACTGATAGGCAAGTCGGTGAAGTTTAAGGACCTCGGCCTGTTGATTATCGACGAAGAGCAGAAGTTCGGGGTGGCTACCAAGGAAAAGCTGCGCCAGATGAAGGTCAATGTGGACACGCTGACGCTTACCGCCACGCCGATTCCGCGTACGTTGCAGTTCTCCCTGATGGGGGCACGCGATTTGTCGGTCATACAGACCCCGCCGCCCAACCGTTATCCCGTGCAGACCGAGGTGCACACGTTCAGTGCGGAACTAATCGCCGAGGCGGTCAATTTCGAGATGAGCCGCAACGGGCAGGTGTTCATCGTGAACAACCGTATTTCCAGTCTTTACGATTTGGAGGCACTGTTGCACAAGCATGTGCCGGATGCCCGCGTATGTGTGGGGCACGGGCAGATGCCACCGGAAGAACTGGAGAACATCATCTTCGGTTTCGTACATTATGATTACGACGTGTTGGTGTCCACCACCATTATCGAGAGCGGTATAGACATCCCCAATGCCAATACGATTATCATCAATGGGGCGCAGAACTTCGGTCTGAGCGACTTGCACCAGATGCGAGGCCGGGTAGGGCGCAGCAACAAGAAAGCTTTCTGTTACCTTTTGGCACCTCCTTTGGCTGCCTTGACACCGGAGGCGCGCCGCCGCCTTCAGGCCATCGAGAATTTCAGTGACCTCGGATCGGGTATCCACATCGCCATGCAGGACTTGGATATCCGTGGGGCGGGTAACCTGTTGGGAGCCGAGCAGAGCGGTTTCATCGCCGATTTGGGGTATGAGACCTATCAGAAAATCTTGTCCGAGGCCGTGAAGGAACTGAAGAATGATGAGTTCGGCGACCTCTATGCCGAGGAAATCAGGAAGGGGAACGACTTGGGCGGTGAGAACTTTGTGGACGAGTGCGCGTTGGAGAGCGATTTGCAGATGTCTTTTTCCGATGATTATGTGCCCAGCAGCAGCGAACGCATGCTCCTCTACCGCGAATTGGACGGTCTGGAGCGCGACGAAGACGTGGAGGTATTCCGCTTGCGTATGAAAGACCGTTTCGGAGAGATTCCGGAGGAGGGTGAGGAATTGATTCGCGTGGTGGCGCTCCGCCGCCTCGGCAAGTGTCTCGGTGCGGAAAAGATATTCCTCAAGGCCGGGCGCATGGTGCTTTATTTCGTGCAGAACGAGAAGAGCGCCTATTTCGAGAGCAAGGCTTTCGGGCAGTGCATCGCGTATGCTGCCATGAATGCCCACCGTAGCAACCTGCGTGAGGCGAACGGCCGCCGTTCGATGGTGATTCAGGAGGTGCGTTCGGTGAAAGAGGCTGTCCAGATACTCCGGCAGATTTCGGAGTTACAGGCGGTGTGAGCACATGCTTGAAAGTATGGAGGGAAAAGATACTCATTTTGCTCAATCGTTGAGTAAGAAACGGAGAACAATGCTCAATGATTGAGCATTTCGAGGCAAGCTATCTCGGAAGCCGAACTACCGCTTTTCTTTTACCTGTTTGTACTTTTGCCGGAATCTTCGTAACTTTGGGGCTTTATAAGAACAAAAGTAGTCAGACGACAAAAAAGACAAACATATAAATAGTGGAATAGCGATTCCATTCAGCTTTTAAGAAAACGAGCTTTTAGCTTACATTCTCACTGTCTGAAAACCGCCAAAATTTGAAGATCAGAGGATAAGCTACGAGAGGTTCGCGTCCTAACGGGCGTGAACCGTCTGTGCTTATATGCGATCTTCAGGTTACTTGGCGGTACCTCAGGCAGGCAATAAGCACTGGATGGTTTACGCTTTTGTTTTTATGGTACACATTGGTCAACTCATTGAACAGGAACTGCGCCGCCAGCGTCGTTCCGTGTCATGGTTCGCAAAGGAACTCTATTGCGACCGTACCAATGTGTACAAACTATTCCGTAAGGAGAGCATAGACACGTTGTTGCTCTATCGTATTTCTTGTATTTTGTCCCATGATTTCTTTAAGTACTATACCGACGATTTTGTTTCCGATAACAAACCGTAGCGGTTTTGTCTACGCTTTGTGGCCGTTACGTCTACAAATTCTATATGTCTTAACGCATTTTTCTCCTTAACTTTGCATCAGTTTAATTTCATATTAATAATTAAAAAGAAGTGTTATGAAGAAGGCTTTAAAATTTTTGAGTTGGATGTTTATTCTGTTGTTCACGGTTTCTGTGTCGAGTTGTAAGGATGATGATGACGATGCGCCAGTCAGTGGTTTGGTGGGTACGTGGCAGGGAGATTATAAGGATGGTGACCATTATACAATGACTTTCAACAACGATGGCACGGGAGTTGAAACGGATGATACAGGTTCAGATAATTTTAAATACTCTTATACCGGTGACAGGTTAATTATTTCTTATAACGGAGGTGGCGGTGTGGCTTATTCAGTGTCTATTACAGGTAAGACATTGATGCTCACGATAGAAAATTCGACAACGTTTTATACTTTGACAAGATTATAACGGTTAAGGTGTAATGTGGAGGCGGTATATATTTGTTGTATGGTTGGCATGTGTTTTGTGTGCGAACTCTGTTAAGGCTGTTCCTGCTTTTCCTCAAAAGGTGGCTTTACGGGTAAAAGGCGGTAATGAGGTTTGGATTACAGTAAAAGGCGACGAATACAACAAATGGGCTTTGACCACAGACAATTATACCTTGCTCCCTTCGGGAAATGAATGGTATTTTGCTAAGGCGGACAGCATGGGGAATGCTGTCCGTTCTGGTTATAAATTGTGCGCCGATGCCGAACGCCCGGAAAGTTTGCGTCGTTTTTTGGCACAACAGCCGAAAGGGTTGCGTCCTATGGCGGACGAAGCCCGAAAGAAGAAGCTATCGTACAGAAATAGGGCTGTTGAAAAACGAGGAAGGCATGCGGCAGTCGTTGGAGAACGCCGTGCCTTGGTAATCCTGATGTCGTTCGCTGATGTAAGCTTCACTAAGACTGAGGCCGATTTCGATGCCCTCTTCAACGAGCCTGGTTATGCCGTGGATGGGGCGCAGGGAAGCATCTATGATTACTTCCGGGAGGTTTCCTACGAGCAGCTTTCGTTTCATTGCGACGTATTAGGGCCTTACAGGGCCGCGTATCCTATGGCTTATTATGGCTCGAACAGTTATGGCGGTTCGGACACGAACCCGTATGCTTTGTTTCTCGAAGCCATGGAACATGCCGTGCGGGAAATCGACTTGCAGGATTATGATGCCGACGGAGACGGTTATGTGGACAACGTGCATATCGTGTTTGCCGGATATGGTGAAGAAGCCGGGGCTTCTCCCTCCGCTATCTGGTCGCATGAGGCCATGTTTCCGGAAATCACCATGCAAGGCATGAAGATAGACCGTTATTCCTGTACGCCGGAGCTACGGGGAAACCGTGGAGGAGGTATATCGCGTATCGGACCTTGCTGCCACGAAATGGGGCATGCTTTGGGGGCGATGGACTATTACGATACCGATTATACCACGGGCGGTAGTTTCGAGGGCACGGGCGTATGGGATGTCATGGCGCAAGGCAGTTGGAATAACGACGGTATCACCCCGGCACATTTCAACCCTTACGTGAAAGCATACGACTTCGGTTGGGTGGACGTGACTATGTTGACGCATACAGGGGATTATTCGCTCCGGCCTTCCACTTGGGAGAAAGACGGCGTGTTCCGGGTAGATACAGGTTCCGAGGGGGATTTTTATTTGTTGGAGAGCCGTGTTCGTGACGGGTTCGATACGGCATTGCCCGGTGAAGGGCTGATGGTGTATCACGTGCATCCCCGGATTAAGGAAGGGGCGTATGGCAATACGATAAACGCTTCGGCACCGCAAATGATGTATCCGGTGTGTGCTTCTTCGTCTGTGTCCGTTCCTTCATCTTCTTCTTATTCATACGGTGAGATTAATTCGGCAGGTTGCCCTTTCCCCGGTTCATCTGGTAAAACGGAGTTCGGCGGGCAGACCGTTCCGGCGGCGTTTGCATGGGACGGGAGTGACGTAGGCTTCGAACTGTCCGATATAAACCGCACTGCGGACGGGCAGGTCTCTTTCCGTTTTACGGCGGATGGTACGGTTTCGTCTTCGGAATGGAAGACGGAATGGAACGAAAGTTTTGAGAATCCCTCTTCCGCTTCATCATGGTTAGTGTCGAGCCAGTGGGGCTATACAACGGAATGGGAACGTATGATGGCTGACAGTTCCGGAGGAATAGGGGAAATCGCTTCGTGGGATTACATAACCGATGCGGCAGATGGCTCATATTATATGGGGTTGGTACAGCGGTTTATGTTGGGAAGTTTGGGAGGTGTGATGGTGTCACCGCCCGTGACGGACAATCCCGACGGTAATGCCAAATTGCGTTTTTTTTACCAGAACAAGGCACGAAGCGGAGGACAGGTTACGTTGGAAGTGTATTGTAAAAAGGAAACCTCGAAGGAATGGATTCCTTTACAGGTTTTGGATGCAATAACCGGTACGTGGACGAAACAAGAAGTGGATTTGCCCGTGAGCACGGAACGCCTCCAAGTCATATTCTTGGCCAAAACAGAAGGGGCTTGTGGGGCATTTGTAGATGATGTATCTATATTGAAACCAGAAAAGGGCGATGCGCTTGAAGTTGCAAGCAAACCGGCCGGTTGCCAAATCGGCGTGAGGGAGGGATGCTTGTGGGTGTCTTTGTCCGTTCCGTCTGTCTTGTCCGTTTATGCTTGGGATGGCCGCCGGATACTGTCCGGTCGTTACGAAGCAGGGGAGCAGACGTTCCGTTTGCCGTCCGGCATCTATGTGGTGCGAATCGGGGAACACGTTCGGAAGGTTTGGATTCCCAGATATGATTAGTTGGCCGTGGCACCGGTTTCTTCTTGCAGGCAGGAGAAGGAGAACGGCGGTGTGAGGATGAGGCGGCGCACCTCCGCATTGTCCATACGTGGGATGTCGCGGATGGTCTTACCCAAACAGGCCGCTTGGATGACACGGCAGAAAAGTCCGTGACTTACTACCAATACACGTTTATCTTTGTAACGGGACACTATATTGAGCAGGAATGTTTCAGCCCGGCGAAACATGGATTCTACGGGTTCGGCCCGATGGTCTATCTTTGTACGTGCCTTCAGGATATCCATACCCGTGAACGGTCCCCAATCCCGTTCGCGAAGGAGAGGTGTGGATTCAAGAAGCAGGCCGTGCGGTTCGTTGAGTATCATAGCGGTGTCCATACAGCGTTTCAAGTCGCTGCACAATAAGGCATCGAAACGGATATTCTTCAATTCATCCCGTAGGGCTTGTGCTTGTGCAATTCCTTCGCACGACAAATGTCCTGGCATGTGTCCTTGCAGGATTTGGGCCGCATTTTCTTCTGTTTGTCCGTGTCTCACCAGATAAAGTTCTGTCATAAAAGATAAGATTGTCGCGTAATGAGGGGTAAAGTAAGTAAAATAAATCCGTTTAATCGGCTTTTTGACCGATTTTTCAGGGTTTCTTTCGTTTTTTCAATGATAATATCGTATCTTAGCCGTGTATAAACATTAAATATTTGCACTCATGAAAATAGTGAACAGTTATATTTTTCGTGCCGTATGCGCTTTGCTTATCGGCCTTTTGTTAGTATCCAATCCGGAGCGGATGACTGGATTGTTGGTTCAGGTAATCGGTGGGTTGTTTCTTGTTTCCGGTTTGGTGTCACTCATCAATTATTTCATCATCCGTTATTCGGATAAGGTGCCGGTCAAACCTGTGTTTCCTTTGGTGGGATTGGGCAGCCTGTTGTTCGGCGTCTTTCTTGGTTTTTTCCCGGGGCTGTTCATTACTTATCTGATGTATATTTTCGGTTTCCTGATGGTGGTGGCCGGTGTCAACCAGTTGTGGAATATGTTCCGTTTACGCCGTTTGATACCTTTCCGTTGGTATGTCTTGTTTTTCATTCTGTTGATTACGGGTCTGGGAGTGTTCGTGCTTTTCAATCCGTTGGAGTCCGCTTCCGTCCCGTTCATTCTTTTGGGGATAAGTTTCATGCTTTACGGTGTGTCGGAATTGGTAAACGGTGTGCGTTGGCGTAAGTACAGCCGGATGCAACAGCAAAAGGCATCGGAAACCATAGAATTGATAGAATAAGTTCCGTGAAGATAAAAAGAAGAAAGGGTTGTCGGATTCCGATAGCCCTTTCTTCTTTTTGTGATTGGCATTCTGTGCCTATTCCTTTTTCTTCAGCTCCGCATCGAACTGCCGGATGGCGGCCATACCCTCGTTGCAGGCGCAGGGACCGCTGATACAACCTCCGGGGCAAGCCATGACTTCGATCATGCGTGTGGGGCATTTGCCTGTTTTGGCGTACGCTTTCAATGCGGCAATATTTTTCTTGTTCAGGTCGGCTATCAGTGTGCCTTGCAGTTCCGGGTCACCTACCATGTTTTTTACGGCCGTGAACACACCGCCGGTCTTGGCAAAGCCGTGCGCGTCGTGTCCTGCGTGTTCTTCGGGCGTAAAGTCCTCGCATGCCGCCATGTCTATTTCCATACCTTCAATGACGGCATCCAGTTCGCGGAATGTCCAAACGAAGTCCACGTTGGGATTCTCTCGTCCTTCCGCCTTTTTGGAAGCGCAGGGGGCGATGAACACCGTCAGGGCTTCCGGGTGTTTCTTACGCGCATACTCCGCCACGTAGTACATGGGAGAGCCCGTGGAAGACACGTAAGGCTTGATTTCAGGGATGTGTTTCTGGGCCAACTGTACGTAAGCCGAACAGCAACTGGTGGTCATGAACGCAGCCCCGCTTTCTAATTTCTCTTTGAATTCTTCTGCTTCCCGACGGATGGTTTCTTCGGCGCCGTATGCCACTTCGAGTACATCGCTGAAACCGATGGCTTTCAATGCACCGAATACTTTCTCTACAGGTTGTTTGAATTGGGCCAGTACGGAGGGGGCCACCATGGCCACTACTTGCCGTCCTTCCTTGATGCGGTTCAGCACGTCGAATACGGCACATTGGTCGAATATGGCACCGAATGGACATGCATTCAAGCATTTGCCGCAATAAATACATTTTTCGGGGTCGATATGTTCCACACCGTATTCGTCTTTGGAGATGGCTTTCACGGGGCAAGCCTCTTCGCACGGTACGGGAATGTACACGATGGCGTGGTAGGGGCATACCTGATGGCAGCGCCCGCAACTGATACATTTTTCGTGGTCGATGTAGGCTTTTCCTTCGCTGTCGTAGTGAATGGCATCTTTCGGACAGTTGTTGTAGCAAGGCCGCGCGGCACAGCCGCGGCACAGGTTCGTCACCTCGTAGTTGATTTTCACACACGAAGAGCACGCCTCGTCCATTACGCTGAGGATGCTTTTCTTCGGGTCGGGACTTTTCCGTTCCATCATGCGGGCGGCATAGGTGGACAGCCGTTCGGTTTCGTCGGTTTCATCCGTCATGTCAAAGCCCATCATGGCCATGGTCTTGTATTTGGTCACCGCACGTTCCTTATATACGCAACAGCGGCCCAACGGTTTTTGCTTGCGCGGATGCAATTCTACGGGCAACCGGTCAATCTTCTCTAATAACTCGTTTTCTTTCCACATTTTCACCAAACGCGCCAATAATTGGTAGCGGATGAACATGATGTTGTTGTTGTATGCCATCGTTTAGGATTATTTAGTTTTGATTATTGGACAAATCTACGAAAAAAAAGGCAATCTTTTGTATCTTTGTGTTAATTTTATGGCAGAATGTTTCAATAATATTTCAGAAAGCAGTTTTTCAGCTCTGTTGGATGTACTCTTGGTTGGAAAAAGTCCCGGCAGGGAAGGTTGGAGATTGCTGCTTGCCGGTTTGGACGACGGGCAGGATGCGTCTCTTCGTGCCTTTGCGGCAGAGGCGGCCCGGAAGCGTTTCGGGAACGGGGTGTTCATCCGCGGACTCGTTGAAATCTCTTCGTGGTGCCGTAACAACTGTTATTATTGCGGGCTACGCCGTTCCAACCGTTTCGCCTCGCGCTACCGTTTGTCTCAGGAGCAAATACTCGATTGTTGCCGGGAGGGGGCACGGCTCGGCTTCGGGACATTTGTCTTGCAGGGCGGAGAAGACACGGAACAAGATGATGATTGGATAGAAGATTTGGTAGGCAAGCTCCGTATGGAGTTTCCCAGGCATGCCATCACGTTGTCTGTGGGCGAGCGTGACGGGGAGGTGTACCGCCGGTGGCGTGATGCAGGGGCTGGTCGTTACCTGCTTCGCCATGAAACACGGAATGAGGCGCATTATGCCCGTTTGCATCCGCGTGAGATGGACGGTGCCCGGCGTCGGGAATGCTTGCGGACGCTGAAAGCTTTGGGGTATCAGACAGGAGCCGGCATGATGGTGGGAACGCCCGGTCAGACATGGGATTGCTTGTTGGATGACATCGCTTTTTTGGAAGAATTGGAACCGGAGATGATAGGCATGGGACCTTTCGTTCCGGCTGCCCATACGCCTTTTGCCCGTCATCCGGCCGGGTCGGTGTCTTTGACGCTCCGGCTGATTGCCTTGATGAGGCTGCGCTTTCCGGACGCATTGATTCCGGCTACTACAGCTTTGGCTACGTTGGACGCGCACGGGCGTGAAGCCGGTATCTTGGCAGGGGCAAACGTGGTGATGCCTAACTTGTCCCCTTTGGCCGTGAGGGGGCAATACAGTATTTACGACCATAAAGCGTCCGGAGGGAGCGAGGCAGCCGAAGGGTTGCACCGTCTGGAGCAGGATTTGAAAAAAATAGGCTACCACATCTCATACGGTCGCGGAGACAGTCCGGGACATGGGGAGGAAAGTAGCTGTAGAACGATTAGATATGAAGATAATGTATGATGTGAAATCGGAACACGCCGAAGAGTTTATCTCCGACGCGGAGATACGTGAGACAATGGCATACGCCGAAGCGCATAAGGACGACCGTCCGCTCATCGTGTCCATATTGGAGAAAGCACGCCTTTGCAAAGGGCTTACCCATCGCGAGGCGGCCGTGCTGTTGGCTTCCGGGCAGCAGGACCTGACGGAAGAGATGTTTGCCTTGGCACGCGACATCAAGCAGCGTTTTTATGGCAACCGCATCGTGATGTTCGCTCCGTTGTACCTTTCCAATTATTGTGTGAACGGTTGCGTGTATTGCCCATACCATGCCAAGAACAAGACGATACTGCGGCGTAAGCTGACGCAGGAAGAAATCCGCAGGGAAGTCATCGCCTTGCAGGACATGGGACACAAGCGGTTGGCTTTGGAGACCGGCGAGGACCCGCGTAACAACCCTATCGAATATGTGTTGGAGAGCATCCGTACGATTTACGGCATCAAGCATAAGAACGGGGCCATCCGGCGCGTGAATGTGAACATTGCCGCCACGACGGTGGAGAACTACCGCCGCTTGAAGGACGCGGGCATCGGTACGTATATTCTTTTTCAGGAGACGTATAACCGGACGAATTATGAGGCACTTCATCCTACGGGACCGAAGAGCGACTATGCCTACCACACCGAGGCCATGGACCGTGCCATGACGGGCGGTATCGACGATGTGGGTATCGGCGTGTTGTTCGGGTTGGAGACCTACCGTTACGACTTCATCGGTTTGCTGATGCATGCCGAGCATCTGGAAGCCCGTTTCGGGGTCGGGCCGCACACCATCAGCGTGCCGCGCCTATGCCCGGCCGACGATATAGACACGGCGGATTTCAAGAACTGTGTGCCGGACGAGATTTTCCATAAAATTGTGGCGGTGCTCCGTATTGCCGTACCTTATACGGGAATGATCGTGTCCACGCGCGAGACGCCTGCCAGTCGGGAGAAGGTATTGGAATTGGGCGTGTCGCAGTTGAGCGGCGGTTCCCGTACCAGCGTGGGAGGATATGTGCAAGAAGAGACGGAGGAGAACTCCGCTCAGTTCGACGTGTCCGACCGCCGTTCGTTGGACGAGGTGGTGGGATGGCTGCTCGATTTGGGCTACCTGCCCAGTTTTTGCACGGCCTGCTACCGTGAGGGGCGTACGGGCGACCGTTTCATGTCGTTGGTGAAGAAGGGACAGATTGCCAACTGTTGCCTGCCCAATGCCTTGCTGACCCTGAAAGAGTATTTGAATGACTATGCGTCGCCTGCCACCCGTGCGAAAGGAGAGGCCATGATTGCCCGTTTGTTGGAAACCGTGCCCGGCGGACGGGTTCGGGAGAACGCTCGCTGCTATTTGAAAGCCATAGAGGATGGCGGGCGTGATTTCCGTTTTTAAAGTGTAGGTAAGATACGTTATGATGAAAGAAGAAACTCCACGCGCCAACCGTTTCCATATCGGATTGTTCGGTCGCCGCAACAGCGGCAAGTCTTCGTTGGTGAATATGCTGACGGGGCAAGAGGTTGCCGTAGTGTCCGACGTGCCGGGCACGACGACGGATGTGGTATTGAAGAACATTGAATTGCCGGGTGTCGGGGCTTCCGTTTTGGTCGACACGGCCGGTTATGACGACGAAGGGGAATTGGGCGGACTGCGTGTAAGGCAGACCGTCAATGCTGCCCGCAGGGTGGATTTGGCTTTGATCGTCGTGTCGGGTTTGCCGGACGGGGCAGAGAAGGAAAAGGCTTGGGCGGAGCGTTTTCGGGTGGACGACATTCCTGTTCTGTATATATATAATAAGGTGGACGAAGATGGCGGAAGCCATGCCGGTGCTTGGCGCATGACGTTGGGGGCGACGGAGGTGGTATCGGTTTCGGCGCGTACGGGGGAAGGGCGTGACCGTTTGCTGTCTGCGATGGCCGAGGTGTATCGCCGTACGGATGAGGTGGAGGATTTGACGGGAAACTTGGCGGGCGAAGGCGATACCGTGGTGTTGGTCATGCCGCAAGACATTCAGGCACCCAAGGGACGGTTAATCCTGCCACAGGTACAGACCTTGCGCAACCTGTTGGACAAACGTTGTACGGCTTTGTGCTGTACGGCCGACCGTTTGTCGGCCACGTTGTCCGTCTTGTCGTCGCCCCCGTCCCTGATTATCACGGACTCGCAAGTATTTCCTACGGTGGAGGCCCTTTGCCCGCCGCAAACGCGGCTGACTTCTTTTTCCGTTTTGTTTGCCCGCCAGAAGGGGGACATCCGGCAGTTCCTGCAGGGGGCGGAGGCGTTGTGCGCTTTGCGTCCTGATGCCCACGTGCTGATAGCGGAGGCTTGCACCCACGTGCCGCAACATGAAGATATTGGACGCGTGAAGCTTCCTCGTTTGTTGCGCTGTAAGTTCGGCGAGGCTTTGCACATCGACATCGTGTCCGGTAACGACTTCCCGGAGGATTTGTCCGCTTACGATTTGGTCATCCATTGCGGGGCGTGCATGTTTACGCGCCGCCATGTGCTGAACCGTTTGAGGCGGGCGCGTGCCTGCGGTGTGCCTGTGACCAATTATGGAATAGCCATAGCAGCCTTGACCGGTATCTTGGACAAGGTGGCGGTACCAGAGTAGGAGGATGGGGATTTCCTTCCCAAGAGTTTTCCCGGAAACATCCTTCATCTTTCAGGTTATGAGGAAATGTGTTGTCATACAATGCTTTACAGGATGAAGGATGTTTCAGGCATCTTTCAGTCTTCTTTCATGGCAGGAAGCGGTAAAAAGATCTGCGCCAAACAGTTTTTCAATCTAAGCCAAACGATTTTTCGTTCTGCGCCAAACATTTCGTCAATCTGAGCCGGTTGAAATGAAGCTTGGCTGAAAGATGCCTGAAACATCCTTCAGGTCGTAATTTGTTAATTATAAATCGTTTATCGTGCAACCTGAAAGATGAAGGATGTTTTTCGGAAAACTCCTGTATGGGACGTGGCGGGTGTTTTTTTATTTCCGTCGGAGACATGGCCCGTCCCGTTATTTTTCTGTGGAGGGAGCCGCGTTTTTTACTTTTTTTGTACTATCTTTGTCCCACGTTTCGGCCATGCCGGAAGGAAAAACATTCAGACGGGATATAAAGAGGAAAAAAATATGCAACAACTCAAGGAGCGCATTTTGCGCGATGGAAAATGTTTCGAGGGAGGAATACTGAAAGTGGACAATTTCATCAACCATCAGATGGATCCCATACTGATGAAGTCCATGGCCGTGGAGTTCGTGCGCCGTTTCGCTTCGCGTGACATCAACAAGATATTGACGATAGAGGCCAGCGGCATTGCACCTGCCATTATGGTGGGCTACCTCTTGGAGCTCCCGGTGGTCTTTGCCAAGAAGAAGAAACCGAGCACGATGGAAAATATGTTGGCGACGAAAGTCTTTTCGTTTACCAAAAATAATACCTACGATGTATGCGTGTGCAAGGATTATCTGCAGCCGGGCGACAAGGTGCTTTTCATAGATGATTTCCTGGCCAATGGCAATGCGGCCAAGGGTGTGATGGATTTGGTTCGTCAGTCCGGAGCCGAATTGGCCGGGATGGGATTCCTCATAGAAAAAGCTTTCCAACATGGGGGCGATTATTTGCGTGCGCAGGGCATTCATGTGGAGTCGTTGGCGGTGATTGAAAGTTTGGACGGATGCCGCATCACGTTGAAAGATTAAAGCATGTGCCTCGTGCCCTCTTGGTTGTATAAACCGTTGTGCCCGGATTTCCTACAGGGGAGTCCGGGCACAACGGTTTATATTAAGGGTGTTTCACTACTTTTCGCTTTCGGGCCGATAAGGTTTCAAGGGGTCTTTTACGGCCAACTTACGGCGGTCCGAAGCAAATTGGGCGGCATAAAGTGTGAAGAGGATAACCGACACGGCCACACCAATCAGGTCGAACGCGCTCCATTGCTGTCCACCAATGGCGTAATGGGTTTCACGCCACGGGGCGTAGATATACAGCGTGTTCACGGCTATCAGGATAAGGCGTACTTCTGTCGGCCCTAATTTGCCGTAAGTGAGCCGGAACTCGTCGATGATGATGGTACTGATGTAGGTGTAGATGGAGAGGCACAAATAACCGCCCATGATGAGCAATGCCACGTCCATCCGCATGACGGGCGAGAGGCCCAGTCCGAGGCAAAAGAGGCAGGTGGCTAACGCATCCAACGTATGGTCGATGAAGAAACCGTATATGGGGCGTTGGGTATGGCGCACCCGTGCCAACGTGCCGTCCAGGCTGTCACCGTACCAGTTCACCACAAGCCCGAGTGAGCCGAGCCACAGGTAATGCAGGTCGATGTGTGCTAGCATGCCGCCGACAGCGAAGAGCACGGCTCCCATTACGCCTACGAACGTGAGGAAGTCCGATGTGACCCAACGTGGTTGCCGTCCGGCTAACCACACTAAAGCTTTCTTCTCCACCCGGCTCAGGATGGAGGTCTGTATCCTTTCTGATTTTTCGTGTCCCATTTTGTTTTTCCCTATATGTCAGGTGAAACGAAACGCCCGACCTTACCATTCCGCAAGGGGAGATAGTGAAGTCGGGAGTATTGGCGGAAAGACAGGGATTCGAACCCTGGGAACAGTTGCCCGTTCACCGCATTTCGAGTGCGGCCCGATCGACCACTCCGGCATCTTTCCTTGTTCGGTGGGCAAAGTTACAACTTTTTTTCTTATCCGCATGCCGAAAGGGCAAAAAAGTACGGGAAATAATGAGATAGGGCTTGGAATGTGAATCTTTGTCGAAGGCTTTTGTTCCTGAAAAATAATGTTAATATCCTGATTTTAAAATGTTTTTGTAGGTTTGAAAGAATTTTGGTGGCGTTATGATGTCATTTTATTGCAATATGAATTGATTTTTATGGGGAAATATGAATAATAATTTGTTTTTTATATGGTAACTTGATTTCTTTTGTATATATTTGTCAGGTCATAACATGAGAAAACTTTTCAATTTATTATTCATATAAAACTTAAGCGTATGAAAAAGTTTACAAATGTTAAATCGGGGGGGGTAATTTTGACATTACTACTTCTCGCGTTGGTCTCCGGCAGTGTTTGGGGGCAAGAAGTAACTGTAGAACAGTCTGTTTTTACGGAATTGAATTCTAAAAGTTTGGGGGGGGATGCTAAGGTCTCTTATGCTACGGCAAAAGGAGGGGGAACAAGTAATCCTGCAATTAATAACGATGAGATTCGTTTGTATCAGAATGCTTCAGGTAATGGTGGAGGTTCTATTACAATATCTGTGATTGACGGCTTTGAGTTGGTTTCTGCGGAAATCGGTTCTTCTATGTCTACAAGTATTGCTTATACAATAAATGAAAGTGTGGAAAAATCAAAAACAGAGAGTTTAAATGCGAATGCCACATATGCAGCTTCTAATTTAAATGCGAAGTCTGTTACATTTTATTGTATGGGTAGGGATAAAAAGTCTCGTTTATATGTGAATTATTTGAAAGTTGTATACCGTCCTGTTGAGATAACTCAAGTGGCAGCACCTGTTTTTGCACCGGCTAATGGAACTACCTTTGTGGATAAACTTACGGTCGGAGCTTCTTGTCCTACAGAAGGTGCCACGATTTATTATACAAAGGATGGAGCAGAGCCTACTACAGGTTCTGATAAGTTTCCAACAGAAGGCGTAACTCTCACGGAAACTACCACATTAAAAGCTATTGCCGTGAAAGATGGGTTGGACAACAGTGAAGTAGTCACTGCGACTTACACCAAATTAGAACCATATACTTCTTTGAAGGCATTGAAAGAAAGCGGTATAGCTACGGCGGAAGGTGTAACTTGTTTTGTAGAGTTGAAAGATGCTGTGGTGACGTATGCTGACTCCCGGAAGGCTTATATTCAAGATGAGACAGCAGGATTGTATGTTTTTGGCTCAAACAATTTGAAGGTTGGGACGAAACTGAACGGTGTGGTATCAGCCCAATTGGCATTGTACAATGGCCTGTATGAATTGAAGGTGGAAGGAGGGGAGTTTGACAATGTGGAGGTGACCGAAGGCGTTGAGATTCCGGTACAGGTGGTGACTGTGGCTGAATTGAACCAAAACTTTGCCCAGTATGAATCCATGCGTGTAAAGGTGGTTGATGCGACGGTAACATCAGGCTTTAACAATAAGAATGGGGAAATCGAGCAAAACGGTGAAAAGATAGCACTTAGGGCGGCTGATGAAAGCATTACGGCAGATGTGCAGGCCACGGTTGACGTAACAGGGTATCCGGGTTTGTTTCACTCTGATAAACAACTGAATGTAATCTTGCAAGAGGATATTGCCGTAAAGACCGCAGGCAAGACGCAGGCGACCTTGGTTTTCGAACAAGATGCTTATTCTGTGAACTTGGGTGAATCCTTAATCATCAAGGCTACTACGAATTCTACATCCCCGGTTATTTATTCTTCTGAGGATGAAGAAATAGCCAAAGTGGACAGCGAGGGCAAGGTTCAGGCGGGAAACAAAGCCGGAACGGTAACGATTACAGCCTCTGTCGCCGAAAATGATGAATTTACTGGTGCGACTGCAACTTGTACCGTGAATGTGGTAGATCCTTCTGCATTGCCGGAAGCAAGGGCTTTAGTGGCAGAAAAGGATGGTGTGTATTATGCCATGCTTTCTTCCAATAAAATTTCAGATAAAAAGTTGGATACAGATGTAGTTGATGTTTTGAATAACAAAGTCGTTAAGACTTCTGAAACTGTAGATTTTGAATTTTATATAGATGAAAGTAAGGGTACTATCCAAACTGTATCGGGAGAGTATGTAGCCCACGTAGGAAATAGTACTGATTTAGGAGTCGATACAAAGAAATTCACGTGGAAGAAAGAAAGTGATGGTTATTGGCACTCTTCTACAAATTCTGCTCGTGTATTAGGACTTGGGGTTTCAAGTGGTAACAGTGTTTTCGGAACATATTCACTTTCGAGCACGACTAACCAATTTGCAACAGATATGCCTATCGTTGATGGTTATGTTCGCAATGTCGCTTCCGGCGATTACGGTACTATCTGTCTTCCCTATGCCGTGGCCGCAGAAGATATGGTTGGTGCAGAGTTCTTCAGCATTGCCGGAAAAGTCATGAAGGACGGAGAGCCGCAGTCCATGGTATTGGAGCAAGTGACCACCCTTGAGGCTGGAGTTCCTTATATATTCAGTGCAACTTCCGATAAGCTTATAGCGGCATACAGTGGAAAGGCTGTAGCTGAAGCTGGTGAAGCAAACGGATTGGTCGGTTCTTTTGAGGGGCAAGATGTGGCTGAGGGCATGTACCTGATTAGTGCCCAAAACAAAGTGCAGCTTTGCGGTAAGGGTTGTAAGATTTCGGGAAACCGTGCTTATATTGATATGAATAAGGTTCCGGAACACAGTGGAGAAGTTGGTGTGAACCAACGCCTGATTTCATTTGAAGATGCGACCGGTATCTCCGAAACAATGGTTGAGGGCGGTTTGGCAGATGTGTACACACTTAGCGGTGTGGAAATCCGTCATCAGGTCAACGAATCAGAGGCCACTCAAGGCTTGCCGCAGGGCATTTATATTGTGAATGGTAAAAAAGTAGTAGTAAAATAGTATTAGCAAGTTGAAATATGGACAAGAAAATATATATAAAACCGGTTTGCGAAGTGGCAGAATTTGAGATTCAAGATTCATTGCTGTTGAATTGCTCCATAGGAGTCGATAATACGCCACAGGATGGAATGGAAGGTCGGGCTAACATGAATCAAGGTTTTACCGATATATGGGGTAACGAGTATTAATATTTTGGTACACTTTTGAACGTGATACGGCAAAGCCGCTTCGGGTGAAAACCCGGAGCGGCTTTTTCCTAATCTGGTGAAAAGGGTTATCTTTGCAAAAACAAAAGTGGTTTGCGGCATGAAAGACGATACGCTCAGGAAGTTGAAGATATTGGCAGAGTCGGCCAAATATGATGTGTCCTGCTCTTCGAGCGGTACGGTGAGGCGTAACGTGAAAGGCGGAGTGGGGAATACCGTGGGAGGTATCGGTATTTGCCATAGTTTTGCTGAGGACGGACGTTGCATCTCCTTGTTGAAAGTCATGCTGACGAACTATTGTATTTACGATTGTGCTTATTGTATCAACCGCCGCACGAATGATATTCCCCGTGCCACACTCTCCGTATCTGAATTGGTAGACCTGACGATGGAGTTCTACAAAAGGAATTATATCGAGGGATTGTTCCTGAGTTCCGGTGTGGTGAGGAACCCCGATTATACGATGGAACGTTTGGTACGTGTGGTGAAAGACCTGCGTACGGTGCACCGTTTTAATGGGTATATCCATTTGAAAAGTATTCCGGGGGCCAGTCGTGAGTTGGTGGACGAGGCGGGTTTGTATGCAGACCGTATGAGTGTGAACATAGAGATTCCCAATGAGGCTTCGCTAAAGTTGTTGGCACCGGAGAAAGATCATGAGAGTGTCTACCGCCCTATGGGATATATACAGCAAGGTGTACTGGAGAGTGCGGAAGAACGGAAAAAACACCGGCATGCTCCCCGTTTTGTTCCGGCGGGACAGAGCACGCAAATGATTGTGGGAGCAACCGGGGAGTCCGACCGGGATATTTTGTACCTCTCGTCCGCATTGTACGGTCGGCCTACCATGCGGCGTGTGTATTATTCCGGTTATGTGGCCGTGAATACGTACGACCCTCGACTCCCGGCTCTGAAACAACCGCCGTTGGTCAGGGAAAACCGTTTGTATCAGGCAGACTGGTTGATGAGGTTCTATCAGTTCAAAGTGGAAGAGATTGTGGATGAAACGCATCCTGATTTGGATTTGGAAGTGGATCCGAAGCTGGCCTGGGCTCTTCGGCATCCCGAACAATTTCCCGTGGATGTGAACCGTGCGGAGTATGAACGGATTTTACGGGTGCCCGGTATTGGGGTAAAGTCGGCTCGTCTGATTGTCTGTTCGCGCCGTTTCGGCCGTTTGACGAGTTTTGATTTGAAGAAAATGGGATGTGTGATGAAGCGTGCCCAATATTTCATAACCTGTGGGGAGTTGGAAGTCAAGGGAGTGAATGAGCTTTATCCAGAACGTGTCCGTTCTTTATTGGTGCAGTCGAAAAGCCGGAAGAAACAGAACGACGGGCAGTTGACGTTGCTGTTTAAGGAGGAACCTGCATGAGGAGTATGACAGAGGATAGTGTATTCGTGTACGACCGTACGTGGGACGGTTTGCTGACAGCGGTGTTCGATGCATTCTACCGTCACCAGTTTCCTGTGGCGATTATCGGAGAAAAGGATACGCCTCCTCTTTTTGCGGTCGTACATCGGGTGATAACGGACGAGGAAAAAGCCGGAAGAGTGTTTCGGGCATTGCAACGGAAACTTTCATCCGCTGCATTGGCTTGCCTGACGACCAGTCTTTTTTCCGAACTGCCGGATTTGGACTTACCTTTGTTTCGGTATGTATGCAAAGCCGTGAAGGCCGGGCAAAGCATTGAAACGAATTTTGCAGATCCGGATGTGCTTTTTGTGACGAATACCTATCGTAAGGTACGTTATGAACGTCTTCGCATGATGCAATTCGTGCGCTTCCAGAAAACTGCCGACGGGACTTATTTTGCCATGATTGAGCCGGACTATGACGTGTTGCCTTTAATCGTTCCGCATTTTAGTGACCGTTTTTCGGAAGAATGTTGGCTGATTTACGACCGGTGTCGCCGGTATGGCTACTATCATGCCGGGCATAAGTCCGTACGTGTTACTTTTGAAGATGGAGCAGAGGTTTTCCGGCTGCCGGACGGACGTTTGAGCGAAGCGATGCGGGACGAGGATGAAATGTGGTACCAGGAGATGTGGCGGACATATTTCAAGGCCATTTGTATTAAGGAACGTTTGAATCCCCGTAAGCACCGGAAAGACATGCCGGTGCGTTACTGGAAGTATCTGACCGAAAAGCAAACTGGGGAAGAGGAAAAATAAGAGGAGAACGCGGGCACGTTCTCCTCTTTTAAAATGAGAAAAATCAGTGTGGTTAGGCGGTGATTTTTCTCATGGCGTTTAATGCTTGGATTGCTTTCTCTCCTGCTTTTTTGTCGCAAGTGGAAGGAGTTGTTTTTGCATCTTTGGTTTGAGTCGTATCCTTCTCCTCAATCATGGCTACTAAAGCTGCCGGTTTGGCCGGTTGAGCTTTCGTGCTGTCTGTCGTAACTGTGTCGTTCTGTGCCACTAATGCAGCCGGAGCGGATTTTGTGGAGTCTGTGGTTACCGTATCATTCATAGCTACGTACGCCAACATGGCGGTTAATTTGGCTTTGGTGCTGTCTGTGGTTACAGTATCGTTGGAAATGAGGGCAGCCAATGATTTCTGGCAACCTTTTGCAGGACAGTTTTTTGTAGTATCCGTTTTTACAGTATCGTTTGCTACGATGTTACCCTGTGCAAAAACACTTCCCATACTCATAGCCATCAAGGCTGTTGCAAATAACTTTTTCATAATGCTTTCTGTTTTATTTAATTGTTTGACTGTTTTATCTTGTCATCTGCCAAACTAATGGACAAGAGGTGTGCCAGAAAAAGAAAGATGATTGTAAAGTGTTGATTATAAACGACTTCTTTCCGCTTAAGATAGCATGAGGCTCAAAAGCATACGTGTGGAATGTGGGGATGAGTGGGGAAGAATTCCACACTATTATTGTGGAATGTCGTAGAGCTTGATTTTGTTGTAGAGGGTTTTGCGGTCTATGCCTAAAAGGCGTGCGGCACGCGCTTTGTTGTGGTGTGCCGTTTGCAGGGCCTGCAGGATACGTTCTTTCTCGGTATTTTTATCGTGTAAGGCGAAAGGAGTTGCTGCAGGGAGTTCTTCTTCGCCACAGTTTATGACATTGAACTCTCCCAAATCGGTCTTATGGATCAGGCGGTCTTGTGCTAGCAAAGTGGCGCGTTTCACCCGGTTTTTCAATTCGCGTAAATTACCGGGCCATGCGTAATTGAGCAACGCTTCCGAAGCCGGGGCGTCGAAACCTACGATATGCCTTTCCAGTTCCTTGTTGGCTTGGTCCAGAAAGAAGTTGGCAAATAAAAGGATGTCTTCACCCCGGTCTTTCAGGGAAGGCATGTACAGGGTGAATTCGTTCAGGCGGTGGTAGAGGTCTTCACGGAATTCTCCACGGGAGATGGCCTGTTGCAAGTTCTCGTTGGTGGCACAGACAAGCCGGACATCCACTTCTATTTCCTGATTGGAACCCACCGGACGTATTTTGCGTTCCTGGATGGCCCGCAAGAGCTGTACTTGCACGTCGTAGCTCAGGTTGCCCACTTCGTCGAGAAACAGCGTGCCGCCGTTGGCTTCTACGAAAGCTCCGGTTTTGTCGGTTACGGCACCCGTAAACGAACCTTTCACGTGGCCGAAAAATTCGGAAGCCGCCAGTTCTTTGAGCATGGCTCCGCAGTCGATGGCTACAAAGGGTTTATCAGCCCTCTTGCTTAATTGGTGTATGCGGTGGGCCACATATTCTTTTCCGGTACCGCTGGCACCGTTGATGAGTACCGAAAGCGGTGTCGGAGCTACCAAAGCCACGTAATTGTAAAGTTGGCGTGCCGCCTCGCTTTTCCCTTCCAGGAATGCCGGGCGGGATTCGGTACCTGCTTGAACCTCTTCGGGAGCCGTATCTTTTTTGGGGCGGGTTGCAGAAGACGCGGACAAGGCATCCTTTATCTTGTCCAGAAGCATGGCCGGTTGCACTGGTTTGGCAATGTAGTCGCATGCCCCTTGTTTCATGGCGTTTACGGCATTCTGGACATCGGCATAGCTGGTCATGACGATAAAAGGAACGGCAAGGCCGTGTTTTTGCATCCAGTCAAGCAGGGAAAGGCCGTCGCCTTCCGGTAACCTCAGGTCCGACAGGATGAGGTCATACGACTGATGTTCCAATAACTTGTGCGCTTTGGATAAGTCTCCGGCTGTACTGGTTTGGAATCCTTGTTTGCCCAACCACGTTTTAAGCATGGTGGCAAACGTCAAGTCGTCTTCTACTATGAGAATGGCTGCCATGTGGTCTTTATCGGATTAAGTTGACGCAAAGATAATGCCTTTTGCAGTACGAATGTATATGCGGGGCGGCTTTTTAAATGTTTTAATATTCATGCTGATGTGCAGGTCCACTGCCATTCTTTTCTTTCAGGGCACGGACGATGAGGTGGAAAGACTCGATGACTTCTTGTGCCGGGACGTTGTCCGTGTCGTCCCATACCTGTTCATCCCGTTGTTGTTCCAAAGTCCGTAATGCTTTGATGCAGGGAGCTCCCACAAGGGTGAAGGTAGGAAGCAATTTATGGGCTATCCTGCATATTTCGGCCTTATCCTTTTGTTCGTAAGCCTTTTTGAACGCTTTGGCATGCAGGAGGGTTTCTTGTAGGAAGGTATTCAGGATTTCCTGTGCGGCGTTCCGGTCGTCTCCGGCGAATTCAGTCAACGGTTCAAGGTCGATGGCGGGCGACGTTTGGGATGGCGCAACTTCGGGTTTCCCTGGTGCTTCTTTTACTTCTGGACAGGCTTCTCCGAGTGCCTTCCGGATGGCCTGGGTCAGGTCTTTTTGGTTAAATGGCTTGTAAAGGCAGGTGGCGAACCCGTGTTCCCTGAAAAACGCTTCTTGCATGTCGTTACGTGCCGTGATGGCCACCACAGGGAGTTGTGCGTGGGCGGGAGGATTCAGTGCTCGTACTTTCTTCAATAATTCGAAGCCGTTCATGGACGGCATTTGTATGTCTGTGAACAACAAATCGAAACGGCATTGTCCAACCCGGTGGAATACTTCTTCCGGCGTTCGGCAGGAAACAATCTCCCAATCCGCTTTTTCCGGTTGGATTTGCTGCAACATCGCTTGGGTCAGCTGCATTTGGATACGGTCGTCGTCAATCAGCAATATATGGAGAGGACGCTCTACGGATTCAAGGGTGGCAGGGGCTTCTGCGACAGGAACCTGTTTTTTGTGGGTGAGTTGCAAGGGGAGTGTGACAAAGAAGGAACTGCCTTTTCCGAGAGTACTTTCCAAATGGATTTCTCCTTGAAGGAGTTGTACAAGTTTCAGCGTGATGGATAGTCCCAAACCAACCCCTTCTTCCCCTTGTGCACTGCTCAGGCGGGTAAATTCCTTGAAAATCATTTGTTGTTCTTCCGCAGTCATTCCGCATCCTGTATCGCGTACGGTGATGCAAAGCAGGCGGCCGTGCATTTTGGCGCGAAGGAGGATATGCCCCTGCCGTGTGAATTTCAGGGCATTGCTTAACAGGTTGTCCGTAATCTGCCGGATGCGGAAAGCATCGCCTGTATAGGTCCGTCGGGTTTCGGGAGAGGTCTCGAATTGCAGTGCCAATCCTTTTTTTTCCGCCATGGGCAAGAAGCTTTGGGCTATGGTGCGTAAGAGTTCGTCCGGACTGAAGCTGACCGGATGCAAATCCATTTTATGGGCTTCCAATTTATGGTAATCCAACAGTGAGCCGACGAGGTTGAGCAGGTGTTCGGACGAGCTGCGGATGTTGTCCAAGTAGTTTTGGGGACGGTTTTCCCGGACGTGGGGGGCCAGGAGTTCCGTGTATCCCATGATGGAACCTACCGGTGCCTTGATGTCATGTGTCACGGTCAGCATCAATTTCTCGCGGGAAACCAAGAGGTCTTCGGCTCTTTTCTTGGATTTTTCCAACTCGTGGCGGTAATGGTTGCTTTTGGTGATGTCACGCCATACGATGACGAAAAAGACAATGGCTAAAAGGATGGCAGCCGTGGCGATGAGTCCGGTCGTGAGGGCTGCCTGTTTCCGCACCATATAGGCTTTCCGGCTTTCTTCTTCCAACCGTTGCTGTTCTTCCTTCTCGATGCTTTCCAGGAGTTGCGTGACGCGGTTGTTAAGTTCGAGGCTCGTGTACCAAAGCCGTTCCGCTTGCGCGTTGATGCGTTGCCGCCGTCGGCTGTTATATTGTTTCATGCTGCTTTCTATGCTGTCCAGGATATGTGCAAGGGTGTCTCTTGCGTTGAATTCTTGATGGATGGTGTCCGTTTCCAAGATTTGCACGGTTTGTTTCACGGCGGTAGTGTCCGCTTCTGGTTTATGGAAAGCGGAAGCCAACCGTTGGAAGAAATTCTTTTTCGGTTCTTTCACCGTGTAGGATTTGTCTTTCTGTATGATTTGCCGGGTAATATGCGGCTTTTGGATGACGGTGTCCTGGCTTTTGACAAGTAGGCTGATTTGGTGTTGGTAAATCTGCGGGGCGGAGTTGTTCTCCAAAGTCAATACCAACCGTTTCATGTTTTCCTGTTTGCCGGTCAGCAAGGAAGACAGTGTGTCTAGCCGGGCCTTTTGCAGGGAATCGGTGAATAAAGTGTCCAATGCAGATATGGTCTGTTGTACGTTTGACATGGATTGCACGTATTTGCGGTATGCCTCCCAACGGCCGAAATGGACGGCCTGGCCGATGTTTTCCGTTTCATAAAGTTGGCTGACGAGTTGGTGGGTCACTTTCCGGCGTTCTGCCAACGTCTGTTCATTGCCGGACATCCGGGCCAGTGAGGAGGTTTGGTGGTAAATATAATAGATGGAACCCAACAGGAGACAAATCAATAAAAAGTATCCGCAGGCGATTTTGAAGGATGTATTTTGTTTCATAAGAGTAAGGCTGTGGCTGTTCATTCCTTTTGCAAAACTAAGAAAAACTTCCGAAAAGAGGGAAGAAGACGGCTTCAAAAGTCTTTTTGCCGCAAAAATCGTATTTTATTACGGGAATGTATGGTGCCCGGCAGGATGATGGCCCTTATCTTTGACATCATTTTGTATATGCAACTTAACCTTTTAGAACCGATGAATGTATTAAAAGTAAGGTCCGTGGCCTTGGCGATGTTTTGCGCATGCCTGTCCGTTCCTGTGGCCGGGCAGCTCAGACAGCAAAGTTTTTTGAGTGAGAAATGGGATTTCCGTCTGGATAGGGATGAGGCGGAAGACGTATGGGAGCAAGTGGACGTGCCCCACACATGGAATGCGAAAGACGGCACGTCACCCGATTATTACAGGGGCGACGGCACGTACCGTTACACCTTGTCCATTTCGCCCGCGATGATGAAAAAACGTATCTTTTTGCGTTTCGAGGCGGCGAGCCAGAAGGCAGAAGTGAAAGTCAACGGACGGGAGGTAGGAGAACATGTGGGAGGTTTCAATGCCTTTTGTTTTGAAATCACACCCTACGTGCATGCCGGCGAGAACCTGTTGGAGGTCGCCGTGTCCAACCGTAAGGAGTTGAACATCGCTCCGTTGGAGGGGGACTTCACCGTCTTTGGCGGCATCTACCGGCCTGTCTCGCTCCTGCTGTTGCCCAAGGCTTGCATTACGCCTTTGGATTATGCTTCTTCCGGGGTATATGTCAGTCAACAGGTCAGCGAGCGACGTGCGGACTTGTCGGTAGTCACTAAAGTGGACAACGGACTGAAACGGGTGAAAGAATTGTCCGTGAAGGCGGACGTGTTTGATGCCGCCGGTAAACTGGTGGCGACATCCACAACCTCCCAAGCCGTGGAAGGACAGGCACGGCTCGATTTTACGAATCGGCTGAAAGTGGACAATCCCATGTTGTGGGACGGGCGTAAATCACCTTACCTGTACCGTGTCTTTGTGGAGCTGAGTCGTGGCAAGGAAGTGTTGGACACTTTGTCGCAGTATGTCGGCCTGAGATCTTTCTGTGTGGACGCTGAAAAAGGTTTTATCCTGAACGGGAAGCCTTATAAGATAAAAGGAGTGAACCGCCATCAGGATCGTCCGGACAAGGGTTGGGCCATCTCTTCGGCCGACCACCGGGAGGACATGTCACTCATTAAAGAGATTGGTGCCAATGGCATCCGGCTAGCACATTATCCGCATTCGGACGAGTTTTACACTTTGTGTGACCGCGAGGGCATGTGGGTCTGGGCCGAGATTCCTTTGGTCGGCAAAGCCTTGGACACCTCGGAATTCACGGAGAACATGAAAACGGAGTTGACGGAACTCATCCGGCAGAATTTCAACCACCCTTCCATCTTCTGTTGGAGCTTGTCGAACGAACTGTCCAAGGGCGAGGTGGAAGGATTGATTTCGGAACTCAATGACGTGGCCCACCGCGAAGACCCGGGACGGCTGACCGTATTGGCCTCCAATGTGGAGGGTCGGCCGGAAAACACCGTGCCCGACCTTTTGGCGTTCAACACTTATCCCGGTTGGTATTGGGCGGAGCCTTCGGAAATGAAATCCACTTTGGAGCGTTGGAACCGTAAGGGCGGTGGAAAAGGCATCGCCGTGAGCGAGTATGGAGCCGGTGCAAACGTGTGGCACCATTGGCAGACGGGAAAGAAGACACCGAAGGCCGATGGGGTGTTCCATCCCGAAGAATGGCAGGCCACGGTGCACGAACAGACTTACGATGCCATCAAGCGCTGCGGTTTCGCGTGGGGTTCTTTCGTCTGGAACATGTTCGATTTTGCCAGTGCGTCGCGCAACGAGGGTGATATGCCGGGGATGAATGACAAAGGTTTGGTCTCTTACGACCGTAAGATACGGAAGGACGCTTTCTACTTTTATCAGTCGGAATGGTCGGAAGAGCCGGTGGTACATATCACTAGCCGGAGGGACGTGGCCCGTCGGGATTCTTTGACAGATGTCAAAGTATATACGAATTGCGAAACCGTCCGCCTGAAAGTGAACGGGAAGGATTGCGGCAGTCCGGAGCGCGACGGAAGCGTTTGCATCTGGAGGAAGGTAGGTTTGAAGCACGGGGAGAACCAAGTGGAGGCTTTCGGGCATCGGGGTGGACAGGAGTTCTCAGACCGTTGCAAATGGGTGCTTTTTTGAATGGGATGAGGCTTCCGGTTGGTAAATGTTGTTTACGGCAGAAAGCCTGAAACCGTTGTGCTGAGATTTGAAAATCGTTCTCAGCACAACGGAAAATCGTTCTGCGCCAAATGATTTTTTATTTGGCGCAGAACGATTTTTCTGATATAAGTAATTGAAAACCAGTATTAATGTGGAAAATATTATATCTTCCTTGTTTTTTACATTTTATTCCATTAGAACCGTAAGGTTGTGAGTCAGTGCAGCAGGTCCTTGAAAGCATGGCCGAAAATCACGTAGCTTGTGTTGTCGGCGATGGTGCCTTCGTTCTGCCCCCAGAGGAATGGCCAATCGTCGTAATTCTCGAAATGGTCGGGTTGCCGGAACAGTACGCCGGAAGCCATGTTGCCTGGGATGAAGGAGAAATCTGCCCGGTTGTTGCCATAGAAGACGGCTTTGGGGCGAGTGGCTCCGACGGTGGCCACGAAAGAATAATTGTGGTAAGGGTGGCAACCGTAAAGCCAGTTGGCCACTTTGAAAGCATAGCTGTTGTCGATGATGTCGGGGAAGTATTTGTTGGCGAAGCAGGCCGAGATACCGAAATCGACAATTCCCCTGTTTCCGGCCCAGTTCCCCCGGCCGATGGGCACTCCGTAAGGATTCTCCTCGTCTTGGCTGTCGAGGTATTCTTTGTATTTCTTAACATAAGGTCGGAGCTTTTCTTTGTAAGACGCGTCCATGTAGGGGATGGCTTCCAAGGCCGTCATGATGTTGCGGTTGGAGTTGTGTTCCAGTGCCATCCAGATTCCTTGCGTGAAGTTATCCAAGTATTGTTTTTCACCGGTAGAGGCGTATAATTGCAGGTTTGTGGCCATGTCGCCGCCGACATTCTGCCTTTTGTCCTTTTGTGAGCCTTCCGACATGAGTTCCGTGGCTTCTTTCAATAGTCTTTTGGATTGCTTCAAGGTTCTTTCCGACAAGTCGTCGTTGTATCCTTTCAGGGCGCGGCTTGCGGCAGCAAACATGGTGGCCGCCCTGAAGTCCATGCGTGGGTTGCGGCTTGTAAAGGCCCACATGTCATCCGGTGTACCGCTCGATTTGCCATCAGCGGATTTTTCGTAAGGAGCCAACCGGGGATCGTAGTGAAGCCCGTCCGTGATGGTCGAGGCATCCCCCAAGTGGTGGTAGTTGTCGAGGACTGAGTTGGAGAGTGTCTGCGACATGTGTCCGATGTTCTCGGCCTGTGCCAAAAGGTTCAACACCCCGTGTTCGATGTATTGGATGATGTCCGGTATGCTGTCCGGACGATGGAGGTCCACGTAGCGTTGCTGTTCGCTGACGAACGTTTCGTCACGCAACGGCTTGAAAAGTTCCCATGTCCTGACCAGGTTCTGGACGACGTTGATGTTGGCACCCGTTTCGATGTCAAAGTCACCGGCATCGAAGTACCCCCCTACGTTCAGTCCCGGAATTAGTTCTAATGCCTTATAGCGAGTGTCGGTGGTAGCTCCCTGCCAGTGCATGTCGAAATGGTCGGTGTGGGGCGGTGCCTGCAGGTATCCTTCTTTGAAAGGCTCGCCGTGCCAGACCCGGTAACCTTCGTTGACGGTCATGTGGTTCATGTGTATGGGAATCCATACATCGGTGGTAGCGTCCGTGATGTGGTCGTACACGTTTGGGCTTATGGTGAAGTTGTTGGTCTTTTCGTTGCCGTATTGGATGTAATAAATTCCCGGTTCCTGCACTTCGGAGAAGTCGAACTTGACGTAATTATATTTGTAATAAGGCCCCCATACGGCAGTTTTCCCTTTGAATACTTCGGCTTCCGTCCCGTCTGCTTTCACTTGCCAGATGGATGCCTGGGGGATGACTTTGTCGTTCTTGTCCAATTCGATGACGGCCTCCTTGGGCTGTGAAGGCAAGTAGCCCACTTGGGAGAAACCGATGTTGGGCTTTCTTATCCATCCTTCGACGGCGTTCGGTTCCACTGTCCATGTCAGCACCTTTCCCGTCTTGCCGGCGGGCAGGATGCTACGGACCACGAACCAACCGTTCTGTGCCAACATGCGCCCGTCGTAGAGGTACAGGCAAGAGTCTGATGTGATTTTCACCATGCGTTCGGGGGTATCGGGTGCGAGTATCATGGTGTGGCCGGAAGATAGGGGCAAGGGTTCCACGAATTGGCCAGTCCCACGGTCGTCGTATGTCTTGTATCCCTTGAACTGCTTTACTTTCTCGGCATTGGGGCGGCAGACAGTGTTGCTCACTGCGTAGCGTGGGAAACGGTCGGGATGCCCGTCCATGAGATAAGCCTTGCCCCAATATTGAGACGGGAGGAACTCAAGGTTTAAGCCGGCATCGCCCTCCAGTTCGTGGGGTAGGGGTTTGTCCAGGTAGACGGATATCTCAACTGCTTTTCCTTTTCCCGTGACCACGACACGCGAATCGAAGTCGTAATCCTCGTAGCGCAGGCCTACTTCAATCAAATTGTCCTCTGCGTTTACTTTCCGTGATGTGGTAGTGGGCACCAAATCCCATTGTTCAGGAGTGTTGGAGAGCCTTATGGCACCGCCTTGTGCAGTGCGTACGCCGTGGTGGATGAGTTCGATGCCGGAGTTCTTTTCGTCGTTGAAGCCTCCGGTGAATTGGTTGCTGTAAACGAGGACATTGACACCTTGGGTCTCGAAGTACTCAAGTTCATTCAGCCTCAAATTCGGGCCACTCACGTGGCTGCAAGCCGTAATCCATAGCACATGGAATGCCAATAATGCTTTTCTCATTTTGTTTTTAGGTATTAAGGTGGATTTGTGTTTCTTTATAAAATAGCGGAAACATGCCACGCTATTTGGGATAAAGATAGTATTTAGAACAATCAATGCCTTGTTCTTATGAGAAGATTTATGCTTTTTTTATTCTTTCTGAAGGGAATTTCCGTTTGGAAAGGAGGATGCAAAAAAGTTCCACCCCGGAATGCTTGCTGCATTCCGGGGTGGAACATATTCATATCCGTTCGCTATAAGTGCGTGCAGGAGAGGGTTATTCCAACACCACCAGGTCCTTGCCTTCCATGACTGATTCGCCTGGCGTGACACAGATTTCCGAGACCCGTCCGGCACGGTCGGACGTGATGTTGTTTTCCATCTTCATGGCATCCAGGATAACCACCGTGTCGCCGCGCTTGATTTCGTCGCCCGGTTTCACCTTCACGTCTACTATCACACCCGGAAGCGGGGCTTTCACGCCGTACTTCTTGGGTTTGTCAATTACGGCGGGCACTCCGGCGGGTTTCACTACTACGGGATGATGTGCCGGATTTTCCGGTTCCGGCATCTTCACCGTGTAGCTTTCGCCGTTCACCGTAACGGTGGCCACATAGTTCTCGATTCCTTCCACGGCCACTTCATAATCGTTGCCGTTGATGTTATATTTGTATGTCTTCATTTGCTATTGTTTGCTTTAAAATTTGTGCTCAGGCAACTGGCGTTGCGTACGAAGTTTGGAGTTCCACTCAGTATCTGCATTTCCCAAAGTCAGGATACCGCTTTCCGGCACATGCATCGTGTAGCCCTGGTATTCGTGCAGGGCCAGTGTGATGGCCGCGTACACTTCATTCTGTTTCTGTTCCATGACAATTTCGTTTTGAAAGGGATTACAGAGGAATATTGCCATGCTTCTTGGCCGGGTTGGTCAAGCTCTTGGTTTTCAACTGGGCCAAGGCGCGGATGACACGGAAGCGTGTATTGCGCGGTTCGATGACATCGTCGATATAACCGTATTTGGCAGCCTGGTACGGGTTGGTGAAGAGCTTGTTGTATTCGGCTTCTTTTTCGGCCAGGAAAGCTTTCGGGTCCTCAGCTTCCTTCGCGCCTTTGGCATAAAGCACGGCTACGGCACCTTCTGCTCCCATCACGGCAATCTCGGCCGACGGCCAAGCGTAGTTCAAGTCGCCGCGCAACTGTTTGCAGCTCATGACGATGTGCGAACCGCCGTAGCTCTTGCGCAAGGTTACCGTCACTTTGGGTACGGTGGCTTCGCCGTAAGCATACAGCAGCTTGGCACCGTGCAGGATGACGGCATTGTACTCTTGTCCCGTCCCCGGCAAGAAGCCCGGCACGTCTACCAACGTGACCAAAGGTATGTTGAAGGCATCGCAGAAACGTACGAAACGTGCGCCCTTGCGGCTGGCATTGCAGTCGAGCACGCCTGCATAGCAGTTCGGTTGGTTGGCCACGATACCCACGCTCTGGCCGTTGAAGCGGGCAAAGCCTACGATGATGTTGCGGGCATAGTCTTTTTGAACCTCGAAAAACTCGCCATTGTCCACGATAGCCCCGATAACTTCGTACATGTCGTATGCTTTGTTCGGGTTGTCCGGAATGATTTCGTTCAGCGCGTCTTCCATGCGGTCGATAGGGTCTGTGCATTCCATGCGCGGAGCTTCCTCCATGTTGTTCTGCGGGATGTAGCTCAACAGCGTGCGGATGGTGGCCAAGCCCTCTTCTTCCGTCTGGGCTGTGAAATGCGTCACTCCGGACTTGGTGGAGTGCACGCTTGCGCCGCCCAAGTCTTCTTGCGACACGTCTTCGCCCGTCACTGTCTTCACCACTTTCGGACCGGTGAGGAACATATAAGAAGTGCCCTCCATCATCAGCGTGAAGTCCGTCAGGGCGGGAGAATAGACCGCACCGCCGGCACAGGGGCCGAAGATACCCGAAATCTGAGGTATCACGCCCGAAGCCATGATGTTACGTTGGAATATCTCGGCAAACCCGCCCAAAGCGTTGATGCCTTCCTGGATACGTGCGCCGCCGGAATCGTTCAGGCCGATGCAGGGTGCGCCCATTTTCATGGCCTGGTCCATGACCTTGCAGATTTTTTCAGCCATCGTTTCCGACAGCGAACCGCCGTTGACGGTGAAGTCCTGTGCGAAAACATAAACCAACCGGCCGTCTATCGTGCCGCTACCGGTCACCACACCGTCGCCCAAGTACTGTTTCTTTTCCATGCCGAAGTTCGTACAGCGGTGCAGTTTGAACATATCCATTTCCTCGAAGCTGCCCGGGTCGAGCAGCATGTCGATGCGTTCGCGAGCCGTGTACTTGCCTTTGGCATGCTGTTTTTCGATGGCTTTCTCGCCGCCTCCCATGCGTGCTTTGGCGCGCAATTCTACTAATTCCTTGATTTTTTCTGTTTGGACACTCATAATCTGTTTTATTTTCTGTTTCAAAAAGAAGGCTTTGAATTTCCCTATCCCTAAAAAAACAAGCCACCAACGGAAGACTTTCATAGAAAGCGGTTCCGCTGGTGGTATCAGGTTCAAGGACGAGCCTTTATATGAAGTTCAATGATTGGATTGAATTTCACTTGGAGTTGTGTTAATGTTCACAAAGTTCGGTCAATACGCCGCATGTCGTTTTCGGATGCAGAAATGCGATTTGTAGTTTTTCCGCTCCGAGACGCGGTGCCTTGTCAATCAGACGGATGCCTTTTTCCTCACATTCAGCCAAGGCGTTGGCCACACCGTCTTCCACACAGAAAGCCACATGATGCACGCCGCGTCCGCCTTTTTCCAGGAACTTGGCGATGGCGCTGTCCGGGCTTGTAGGTTCGAGGAGTTCGATTTTTACTTCGCCCACTTTCAGGAAGGCTGTCTTTACCTTTTGGTCGGCTACCTCTTCCACAGCGTAGCACTTCAGTCCCAATACGTTTTCATAATAAGGCAGTGCGGCTTCGATGCTTTCCACTGCGATACCCAAATGTTCGATATGTGATATCTTCATGACATATAAATTTTAGTTGTTTGCACGTTATTGTGCGTTTACTGACTTGCAAAAGTACGCATTTTGCGGTGAAACAGGAAATAAATTCATGTTTTTTTGGCAGTAGCCGTTCCGGTGGTTACAATTCAATCAGTATACGTGCGTTGATTTGCCGTCCGGTCAGGTAGTTGGGCACGGCGTATTGTTGGTTGGTCACGTCCGTCACCCAATAGTATGAGCTTACGTTGCTGATGTCGAACAGGTTGAAGCAGTCCACGCCTAACCATACGTTGCGCAGGTAGCGGATGAATTTCTTTTGGTTGCGCCCGTCTTCGTTGTCCAACAACCGGTAGCTCATTCCGATGTCCACGCGTTTGTAGGCCGGGGCGCGGAATACCATGCGTTCCAATCCCGTGTGGGGAGGACCGAAAGGAAGTCCGTCGGCAATGCTGGCTTTCAGTGTCATCTTCCATCGCGTCGTACCGGGGAAGAAGTCGCTGAAGAAGAAGTTCAGGTTATAGCGTTGGTCGGTGGCTTGCGGGAAACTCTTGCCGTCCACTTTCTGCTGGGCTTTCATCAGGCTGAAGCTGATCCAGGAATCCGTACCTTCCACGAACTCCCCGAAGATTTTGAAGTCGATGCCAGTGGTATATCCCGAAGCGATGTTGCCCCCGTAATATACGATTTTCACGTTGTCCACATTGTAGGGAATCAGGTTGCTCAATGCCTTGTAATAGACTTCCGTGGTGAATTTGAAAGGACGGTTCATGAGCTTGAACTTGTAGTCTCCCCCTAATACGACTTGGAACGAACGCTGCGACTTGATGTCGCGGTTCAGGTGTACTTTGGTGGAGACACCGGTTGTCACAGTGTCTCGTAGTTCCTTGTAGAAAGGAGCCTGGTAATACAGTCCCGTGGCGATGCGGAATGTGAAATCTTCGTTGAAAGACGGGATGATGCCGAGCGAAACACGCGGACTGAACAGCCATTCCTTGTTCCAGCTCCAATAGCTTAACCGTGCCCCGTAATTAAGGGAAAATATGCCGTGGCTGTTGGTAAACCGCCAAGTGTCCTGTCCGAAAAGTTCGAGGCGGTCGCTGCTGATGCGATTGGAGGATTTCAGGTTGTAAATCAGATCCAGACGGTTGCCCGTGTGGGGGATGGAATATCCGGCAGAGTCGCGCATCTCCCATTCGCGTGAGTTCTCTTTGATGATTTCGTGCTTCCATGTGAGTCCGGCTTGTATGTCGTGCCCTTTCGGTTTGTGAGAGAACAGGAGTTTCAGACTCTTCATGTTGGCATCTAAGTAGTTGCGGGCATGCTCCATGTAGGTGCCTACGCCTAATTGTTCGGTCGTGTTGGTCTCGTCGAGCCAGTATTGCCCTTGGATGTCGTATGTTTCCCTTTCCTTGGTGGCGAATGCCGAAGCCAAAAGGGAAAGCTTTGTGCGGTCGGTAAAGCTATGCGACAGGCTCAGTGTGCCGAATAGTGTACGGAAGAGGTCTTCTTCCTTTCCGTCAAAATATACGCGAAACGACTTGACATCCTGCATTGTGCCGAAATTGGTCTGTCGGTTCGTCGGCAGGAAGTCATATTGGTTTTGGGAGATGTTCCCGATGAAGTCCAGGCTCCATTTCCGGTTGGGCGACCAACTGATATAGGTCTGGTAGTCGAGGAAACGCGGGTTGTATTCTCCTTTGGTTTCCAACGACCCCAACATATATTGGTTAGTCTTGTAACGCACGCCGTGTGTCATACTGAAGTTCTTTTTGGCGTAACCTACATAGAGGCCGGCCCCTAAAAGGCTAGCCGAAACTGAAGTCTCGAATTTCTTGGGCTTCTTATAGGTGATGTCCAAAACAGACGACATCTTATCCCCGTATTTGGCATCGAAACCTCCGGCCGAGAAGTTGATGTTTTCCACCATGTCACTGTTGATGACGCTCAGTCCTTCCTGTTGTCCGGAACTGATAAGTAAGGGGCGGTATACTTCCACTCCATTGATATATACACTGTTTTCATCGAAACTCCCGCCTCTTACGTTGTATTGCGAACTCAACTCATTGTGTGTGCTGACTCCCGCTTGTGTGGCCACCAGTTCCTCTACGGCATTTCCGGTGGTGGAGGGCAGCCGTTTCAGGTTTTCGGCATTCAAGTGTTGGGTGGAATTCATTTGTCGCCGTACTTCCTTTACCGTTACTTCACCCATGTCGATACTTTGGGTTTGCATGGTGATGTTGAGCCGTAAACTACCTTTGGGACGGACCAGTGTTTTTTTCTTGGTTACGTAACCTATCATGCTGAACGACACGGTCACGGTGTCGGCAGTGGAGAATTCCAGTTGGTAACGTCCTTGCAGGTCTGTGGTAGTACCTGCCGCCTGGCCGGCCACTTTTACTACGGCAAAAAGTACCGGGTTTTGTTCATCGTCGATGACCCTTCCCGACAGTTTTACTTTGTCTTGGGCGGCCACTTGCAAGGCCATAAGGGTCAGCAGGAAAAGGCAGGATATGGATTTGAAAAGTCTTGTCTTCACTTCGTTGTCTGTCTACTTACACTTTTTAAATAACGCAAAAATACGCTTTTTTGTATAAAGAACCGTCGATTTATTTGGTGAAACTGTCGATTCCGTCTGGATTTCTTTTCTCCGTAATAGGGAAATCATGTATCTTTGCGCAGTGACATGATAATAAATATAGGATAAGGAAATGGAAAAGTTTAGCGAGCTGATTCGCATCCGTCGTAGCATGCGGAAGTTTACGGAAGAAGAGTTGACCCAAGACGAGGTGGTGGCATTGTTGCGTGCGGCGTTGATATCCCCTTCTTCCAAGGGAGTGCGTCCTTGGGAGTTCGTGGTCGTGGACAATAAGGATTTGTTGCAGCAACTGGCGCATTGCAAGGAGCACGGAGCCGAGTTGATAGAAGGTGCTCCCTTGGCGGTGGTCATCTTGGCCGATCCGACGCAGAGCGACGTGTGGGTGGAAGACGCTTCGGTGGCTACGACCATGATGCTGTTGCAGGCTGAAGATTTGGGTCTGGGTGCTTGTTGGGTACAGATCCGGAACCGTACAATGGCGGATGGAAAACCTGCGGAGGAGATGGTGCGGGCCATTCTGCATGTCCCGGAGCATTTAAGGGTGCTTTCCATCGTGGCTGTGGGCCATAAGGGAATGGAACGCAAACCGTTTAATGAAGACCGGTTGCAGTGGGAAAAAGTGCATATCAATACCTTTGACGCGCCGGAAGAATGAAAATTGTCTGGATTGGTGCCGGAAATTTGGCTACGCGGTTGGGACTGGCTCTGCACGTTGCAGGCCATGAAACGTTGCAGGTCTTCAGCCGTACGATGGCTTCCGCTGAAGCTTTGGCCGTACGTTTGGGATGTCCGGCGACGGATGACCTTGATGCCGTGGTGCCGGGTGCGGATGTGTATATCTTCTCCGTGAAAGATGGAGTGTTGGAGGGCTTGGTGTCCCGTATCGCTCCCCGGATAGGAGATGCCTTGTGCCTGCATACGGCCGGGAGCATGCCGATGGATGTTTTCCGTGGACATGTCCGGCGTTATGGCGTGTTATATCCCATGCAGACGTTTTCTAAAGATTGCCCGGTGGATTTCAAGGAGATTCCGGTTTTTGTGGAAGCATCCGCCCCCGACTCGCTTGCACAGACGGAACAGTTGGCGCGTTCTGTTTCGGACAGGGTGGAGGAGATGAGTACGGAAAGACGCCGCTGTCTCCATTTGGCGGCAGTATTTGCTTGCAATTTTGTGAATCATTGTTACGCTTTGGCTGCGGACTTGTTGGGTCGGGACGACATACCGTTCGATGTAATGTGGCCTTTGATAGACGAGACGGCGCGGAAGGTACATCGTCTTCCGCCCGTGGAGGCGCAAACGGGGCCGGCCGTGCGCTATGACCGGAATGTGATAGAACGTCAATGTGCCATGCTCGATGGAGAGCCTGAATGGAAAGCAATCTATGAAATGATGAGCCGGAGCATCCATGCTCTGGCCTTGAGGAATGAAGCGGAAAGGAAGGAAACAAATGATTAATTACGAATTAAAAAAGATAAAGGCGTTGGTTTTCGACGTGGACGGCGTGCTGAGTGCCGAGACCATCACCTTGCATCCCGGAGGGGAGCCGATGCGTTCGGTCAATATCAAAGACGGGTATGCCTTGCAGTTGGCTGTCAAGTCGGGCTTGCATGTGGCCATTATCACCGGCGGGCGTACCGAATCGGTGCGTAAACGGTATGAGGGACTGGGCATTCCGGACGTGCATTTGGGATGTGCCGTGAAGATAAAGACGTACGAAGCCTTTTTGGAACGTTATGGATTGCGGGACGAGGAAGTGCTTTACATGGGTGATGATATCCCCGATTATGAAGTCATGCAGCGTTGCGGCTGTCCTTGTGCGCCGGCCGACGCAGCTCCGGAAATCAAGGCTTTGGCGGTTTATATCTCCCATTTGAAAGGAGGATATGGATGCGGGCGCGACGTGATAGAACAGGTATTGAAGGCGCAAGGATTATGGCTGAAGGATGAAAAGGCTTTTGGTTGGTAGTAAAACAATGGAGAATATGTTGGAGAACTTGAAGAAATACCGTCTGGTCTTGGCCAGCAATTCCCCGCGCCGTAAAGAGCTTTTGGCGGGGTTGGATGTGGATTATGAAGTGAGAGTGTTGCCAGGCATCGACGAGTCTTATCCGGACGGGTTGTCGGGGGAAGAAATCCCGCAGTACATTTCCCGCAAGAAAGCGGAAGCGTATGAAGCTATTATGCAGCCGGACGAGTTGATTATCACGGCTGACACGATAGTCTGGACGGACGGGAAGGTTTTGGGCAAGCCGAAAGACGAGGCCGAAGCCAAGGACATGTTGCGCCGTCTGTCTGGACGTACGCATCAGGTAATTACCGGGGTGACATTGGTAACAGTTGGTAAGAAAAAGACTTTTGCGACGGTCAGTGAAGTGACTTTCGACGAGTTGTCGGATGAAGAAATAGAGTATTATGTGGCGCACTACCGTCCGATGGATAAAGCCGGGGCATACGGCATTCAGGAGTGGATAGGCTATGTGGGAGTATCTTCCCTCAGCGGTTCTTATTTTAATGTCATGGGGCTGCCGGTGCAGCGTTTATATAAGGAATTAAAAACATTATAAAGATAAAGAGACGAATGGAAATGAAATCTTTGATGCGTCTGGCATGCTTGGGTGCGGTGGCCATGGCCTTTGTTGCTTGTGAAGAAGACAAGCATATTTGTACTTTGCCGTCATTTGCCGGTTTCCGCATTGAGCCTACGGTTTGGAATGCAGGGGACTCGGTCACGATTACTGCAGTACAGCAAAGTTTGGGAGATTTGTTGTATAAGGCTGAATACCATTGGAGTGTGGAATGTACGGATACGACTTTCACAAAAGATTATAATGTGGTGTATGACGCAGATAAATCCAACCCATACATCGGTATCCGGCTTCCGGATGATTTTCGCAGCAGGATGGCTAAAATAAATTTCAGCGTCCAGTATAGTTATTCGGCTACGGCTCCGCAATCGGCACCGAGTGGCTCCAATAGCGGACAATCAGGCCTTTACGGTAGTATTACGACTACGGCTGCCAGTCAACTTTATGGTACGGGGCGTGGCTCATACACTCTTTCTTGGTGACAGCCCGGTGGAAAGGATTTTATTCGTTTGCCTCGGAAATATCTGCCGGTCTCCGGCTGCCGAAGAAGTCATGCGGAAGTTGGTGAGTGATGCCGGTTTGGAGCATGAGTTCTTCTTGGATTCCGCCGGTTTGATAGACTATCATGAAGGGGAACCCGCCGATGCCCGTATGCGGGCACACGCTGCCCGCCGGGGGTATCATATCACCCATCTCTCGCGCCCGGTGCGGTATGATGATTTCTTTGATTTCGATTGGATCGTAGGAATGGACGACTGTAATATCAGTAAGTTGAAGTCTTTGGCACCCGGATTGGAAGAAGAAAAGAAAGTCGTGCGCATGACGGACTATTGTCGGCTGAAAGTAGTAGACCATGTGCCCGACCCTTAC